>JGI10213J12805_10010969_pt1 | contig 12307 bp, 14 predicted proteins | sample WisNatreferecore_FD_12805 | JGI IMG/M metagenome (IMG submission 12805)
TAAAGGAAGAGCAGATCCGAAAATTGCACTAAATCTAATAAAGAGAAAATTAAGTGAATCAAATTAATTTATTTTCCTCATTCTCATTCTTTCTCTATTTTGATAATGTATTTTTGTGTTTTACATTCACGTGTTCTAAGTACTGTACTACAAGGGGCAAAAAGGCTCCTACATCTGTTACAATTCCTATAGCTTGAGTAGTTCCTCTATCAAGAAGTTTTGTTACAACTGGCTGGCTTATATCTACAGCAATAACTTTAACTGTTGCAGGCAACATATTCCCTACGGCAATAGAATGCAACATAGTAGAAAGCATTAAGACCATTTTTGCACCCTTTATTACTCTCTTGTATTCTCGTTGTGCTTCAACAATATCTGTAAGAACATCAGGAATAGGACCGTCATCTCTAACGGACCCGGCTAATACAAATGGAACGTCATTTGTAATGCATTCATACATAACGCCTCTTTTTAGAATCCTTTTCTTAACCATTGCTTTCAATGAGCCTGCTTTAAAGACCTCATTAATGGCTTGCATATGATTTCTATGGCCTCTTATTGCAAGAGTACCGTCAATTACGTGCATACCTAATGATGTTCCCATTAAAGCATTTTCTACGTCATGGACTGCAAGAGCATTGCCTGCTAACAATCCATGCACATAGCCCATTCGAATTAATTTTGCGAGGGCTTCTGTTGCACCTGAATGAATTAGAACTGGTCCAGAGACTACAATTATTCTTCCACCTTCTTTCTTTATATTGTAAAGATCATTTGCTACCTTTCTAGCAATTTGCTGTGTAGGCCGCTCACTAGAACTTGTGCTACTCATAAATTGAAAAATATCTATACCTTCTCTTGGCCGTTCCTGTGGAATTATCCTGACTCCCTGTTCTCCCACTACTATCATATCTCCTTTTTTAATGTCACGGATCATTTTGCACTTTGCTACGTTTTTCTCAGTGTCTACAATTATACATTTATCCATCATCATATCTTGGACATCAATCCATGATTCATCATAATATACTTGGGTAGCATTGTTAGTAGTACTGTAAAAGTTGTCAGCCATCACCATATCTTTGATAGCTGGTTCAAGTATGACCTCTTGAATAGATACTGGCTGGGCTCCTTCTCTATATACCGATTCTAGTATTTCATATAGGTGTTGTTGATTCTTACCTTGAATTAACAAATGAGCATAACTGGGGTCTTTCTTTCTTTTTCCAACTTTAAATTCAAGGACCTGAAAATCACCTTTCAGATCCATGATCTTGTCAAATATCCTTGTCAATATCATAGAATCTATAAGATGACCTTTTACCTCAATCTCTTGTTTGTACTTTTTTCGTGTCAACTGCCAAAACAATTCATATAGGTATTATTATTCTTCTTTTCGAATTAAGTATTCATCATACAGGAAGGGATAGTTTGCCAAAATATTCTTTCATCAGTTGTTCTACCTTAATCCTTTCAACGATCTCGTCTTTGATATCCTCTGTAAACCATTGAGCAATTGCTTTGGCTACACCGTTGTTGTCGCATAAGGCAATCATATATCCATTAGTTTCCTTTACTATGGCAAATAAGTTTTCTTCTCCTACCGGTTCCCATTTATTACTCTTATCATCTTTTAATGCTAAGGCAGGCATAGCATGACCTGTATATCGGCTCAAAAGTTCTTGAGCAGATCTCACACGCTTCTCACCTATCTTAAGAGCCATAAAGTATTGCATATATATTATATTATTATTTTGTCAGACTTTGCTTTAAAGTATTTAGGATTTCTACTATAGGATCATTATCATAGACCTTGTTGTCGTGCTCATAATTACTAAGAGACCTTCTAGCAGAATCGAAAAATTGAATAAGTGATCTGTTAGAATATCCTTCCTTGATATATTGTATGGCTTGTAAGGCCATCTCAAGCTTATCTACTTTATGAACAAACTTAGCTACATCTGTTCTATTTACCTTGTATTCTTGCCATATTTTTTTATAATTTGAACGCGTAATAACTGGTATCTGACTCAAAATAAAATTCATCGCTTTTCTTTCCTCTAATTGCTTCTTTTCTTTTGTAATTTCTCCTGGCATATAGTCTCCTATTATAGACTCCGCCAAATCATGAAGAATTACCATTTTCATAACCCTTTCTGTATCTAATCCAAGTACATCTGATAAAATCATGCTTATAGCACACATAGCATATATATGGTCAGATACAGATTCAGGGTCAGAAATTTTTGCTTTTGAAGTCCAACCAGCCCTTTTTATAGATTTGAGTTGTAAAACTGATTGAAAAAACAGAATTAGATTTGTTGTTGCTGTAGTAGTTGTTACTTGTTTTCTTCTTGCCATCTAAGCTATCATTCTAACAGGAAACGTTATTTACTATCATATGACGCTTATATTTCTAGCTTTTTATATTTGTAAGAACTACATTAGTCAAAAACAGTACAAATAATGCATAAATAATTACAAGCCACATGAAATTGATATCACATAGATAATGATATTACAAAAAGGTATAATATATATCTGATACTACTATAAAATCTGTAAGAGAGTTTGATATATGTTTTAAGGCCGAAGTGATTGCCAGCTGGTCAACAAGATAGGCAAGAATACTTGTTAATACGGCCATAATTGCAGTGAATACAATAATTAATACAACGTTACGTATATGACCCATTATTAGCCTCTACTGCTGCTAACGGAGAGATTATCATTTTGTATTTAAACCTAACTTAACTATTCTTAGAGGGTGCCTTCCATGCTATATCTTCTGCTCCAAGACGCCTGTTTACCAGTCGAGCACAAACAAAGAGCAAATCGGAAAGCCTATTTAAATAGGCTAGAATAGCTGGATTTATTGTTTCACTCTTTGAGAGTGTTGTAACAGCAATTTCGGCTCGCCTAGCAATACTTCTACTTATATGTAATGACGAAGCCTCGATACCTCCTCCTGGCATTATAAAGTAGGTGATTGGGTTGAGTTGCATTTCAATCTTGTCTATTTCAAATTCTATATAAGATATCATATTTTCCTGTACACGTGGGATGTTAGGTTGTTGTTCTTCTTTATTTTCTGGGATATAGTTTGGAGCTGCCAAATCAGAGCCAACAATGAAAAGATCACTTTGAATCTGTGTGAGGACATAAATAATGTCAGAGAAAATACATTTATCCTTTAAATCTAGTAATGAAATGACTAATCCGATGTGGGAGCTTAATTCATCTACAGAGCCATAAGCAATTATTCTCGGATTATCCTTTGATATACGTTTACCCCCTATAAGACCAGTTTCTCCTTTGTCTCCTATTTTAGTATATATTTTCATAGTTTGAACGAATTGACTGACCTTTACTATTTAAAATATATATCATTTTAAATAGCGTTACCAGTTGTCATAATAGCAAGGACATCACAGGTAACAAGTGTTTGGAGCTTCTTGTTATTTCGGAATGTTTCAAAGTCAGTAATCATCAAATCAATTCTTTGTTCTTCAATTGTTGTCAGCATAGCTTCTGTTGTATCATGTGAAATCCTAACAAGATAATCGTTCCAGAACTAGTAAAACTAATAATAATAATAGCAATAATGGTTAATAGAAGAGATTGAAGAAAAGAATACGACAATTTACAGACATTGACGGAACTATTTATTTCACTAATCTGCCAGCAAAAAAGTTAAAATCAATAATTAAGAATAAGGGAGTGTCTAAAAAGTAGGCTCGCTAATAGGAGTGGGCTTCAGTTTTATGTTCATGCAAATATTTTTTCTTTTTGAATCGTTCGTTACACTTTTCACATTTAAATGGTTTTTCAAACTCTAAGAGAAACCGTTGTCTTCTTTCCTGAGGAGTTTCAACAATAGGATTAGAGCTGATATCGGATGTATTACTCATTATTAGTTATTAAAAAAATTACCTTCATGTATATTTGCCTTAGGTAAGATTATTACTTTAGAATTATTAACCCACTACCTTTATGGGAATATCTCCTTCTGTATCAGAATAATTTAACCTAGACAAGATTATATAGGATTTATTAAGTTAAGGTAATCAGTGCCGTCGTAGCTCAGCCTGGGAGAGCACTCGACCTAATATATTTAGGAGTGAAGCTGAAGACCGAGCTGTCGTGAGCTCAAATCTCACCGACGGCACATATAATATATTTTAAAAACTGGATATGCAGTATGTAGCAAAGATTTGTATTCTTATATTCATAAGTTTTTTCTTAACTCAAATATTACTTTTCTCAGTAACACACAATTTCCGAGGAAAGTTGATATCTGTAATTAGAACAGTAATTCATAGCTTTACGCATAGATTCTGATCTCATTTTTTCATTTTTTACTATCAGTATTATAGAGGTGCTGCCGTCACCATATACATGAAAATGAATCAAAGACGACTTTTTCTGATTGAAGAGGTGTGGAGGGGCACGACAACAGTGGTTGTGAATAGCTGTTGGTCTGATATAGCTGATAAACCTACATTTAAGAATTTTCTTTCTAACGCATACAGTTCCTATATAATAAAAGAAAGGGGATTCTTGACAAGGATGGGATGGGGCCTTACCTGGACATCTTTATATCATATGTTGAGGATAGTGCAGCTACAGCAGACGAAGACCATCTAAGGAAGTCATCCTCATCATTACCCCCTCATGTAATAGGCTTTGCTATCACTAGGCCTAGATGAGGATGACTGACTTCTATTTTACCAAAACCCTCCTATCTATAATGCTAGCATAAAAAAAGACACATTGTGAGATTGAATTATTTCCTGATTTTGATAGGTATATTATATTACACTAAAGGGAAACTCCCTTCATAATTGTAAAGGTCTTAATGATGCTAGTAAAATTAATGGCCTGCAAAGCCAGAGGAATCACATGAAGGGATAGACTGCCCCAGAACCCATGTCGCACTTTTGTCTATTATAGATATCAAAACTAGAAGCAAAAGCAATAGAGACAGGAATTTTATGGAATTGTTAATTCACAAATCTTTGCAATGTCCATATCGGAGTTCATACGGAAGTTTCTGGCAACTTCTTACTGACGACTCAGTCAGTTAATTACAAAGTCGATTACTTAGCTGTATAACCTAAATGAATCCAGTAAATCGGGAAAGCTTGAGTTTTCTTTATCTAGTTTAAAAGCATCATTTGTTATTGCACTGCGCAATGTTGTAAGTAACTTTGGAAATCTAATTGGGTCTATTACTGCAAGTCCTTCCTCTTCGTCCAGTAATGCTTTGCATACTACAACATATATGGGCCTTGATTAAAAGCAACAGGCAGTACCTTCACTTTATTTTTAATATCTAAATTATTCTTTTACAATATGAAATAATATCATGCAAATAGTGCTCGTTATACCTTTACCCTAGTTCTCGCTTAATGCTTCAATTACTTCTGGTGCAGAAGAGTCTACGTATATATTACTAATATGCCCAAATGAGCGCTTTAACTCCAGATTTTATCTATGATTGACCAAAGTTTGGGCGATGAAATTGGTCACAAAACATAACTTGAATCTGACCATTAACATACTGACATGGTGTGATTTCAAACTCACTAGAACCCCAAGCGGCGATATCCTAGTCAGTTCCAGACATTTCAAAACACATTAACATGTTTTATATCACTAGAGACATCATTTACGCCCTGTCTTCCGGTGTTATCGTAATATGTGTTGATAAATTGCAAAGGTGCATAGCCGATTTAATTGCTTGCTAAGTGTAAAACAAAATAGTAAAGAACTTATTCTTTATTAGCTATCTAGATCATAGGAAGAAATGGTTCTTGAGACTTTTAGACGAATATTCTGTAACCATAACGAATCGTATTCTTTTAGAATGTATGATGATTTTGATTTCAGTGAATACAATAAATGTTGTAGATGCGGTAAGATTTTAAGATGTATGAAAGGATTTGAGGAAGATATAAGAGGATAAATAATAGATGGTTAGGATTAGCCTGCAGATTTTAATCATAATATGGTGGATCGGAGCAGCTATTGCAAGTATTGCTGTAGTAATTCATAAACATGGACAATATGCCTTAATTGGAACAACTGGTTGGGTAATAGTTATAACAAGTACCGCACTGATTATTTATGAGATCAAAAGAATTAAAGAGGAAGTAAAAAAAAGGGAGTAATGGGAAAGGTAAATTAAAGTACATTTTGGTTCATTTTTGATAAATCTTAAACACAGAAAGAAAAGATAGTTTTAGATCTTGATTTCTCTTATTTCCATATAGGTAGATAGGAGAGGTAAATAGAAAAAGTATATAATAATGTACATTTAATAACTAGGTCATAAAATTCGTTTTTTTGCTTTATATTTTTCGATAATGAAAAGGAGGAAGAATTAATTTTTTGTGAGCTCTTATCTTAATCGCCAGAGTAAATTCAATATGTTTTGTCGTCTTTTGAATCGAATTCATGTTCTTTTATTGAGTAAATCCTCATTTATTTTTGTCAAATGACTGATGGATTCATTAGATAGTGTAGTTACTAATGATTATGACGACGAGTCCCATCCCTTAGTTGTTTGGTCTAGCCAGGTTAAGATATCGCAGCAGACATGGCAAAAAACAAAGCAAATACAATCAATCAAACAAACTAGGAAATCTAAAAAAAACCAAAATATCAAATATAAATGCGCCGAGCATCTTTGTGAATTGTTATCAACACAGTTTTTAGGGCCTGAGAAACAACTAGAAGCAATCCAAATCAGATAGAACATGGCTAGACCACTATGGTAAAAAAGTAAAAAAAATAGTATGCTTACCTTGTGGTATTTGTAAAATTGGTAAATGCACCTGTTCCTTCTCTTGTTTCATTTTCTCGGGCTCTTACTTCAATTCCGCTAATCGGAGCTTGGGGTGCTGGATTAGCTTCTGCCTCATCATCAGGGATTCCTGTCCCTTGTATAGGAGGAACATCTGGCTGACTTCCCTCAAGTTTAGCCATATTAGACTGATCTGCTGTTGTTCGCCTTGTATCATTGCTAGAATCGGTAGTTGTTGTTTTTTGTGTTTGAGCCTCTGCAGTCCTTGCATGTAAGGCTATATTTCCTATTAGCAAATTGCTACATGTCATTGTTGTTATTGCTGTTATCAAAATAAGAACAAGAAACCTTATTGTGACTATGGATGAACATCTATTCATTCTAAATAAATTTCATCTATGATAGATATAAATGAAACCAGAAAACAGATTTGAAACATATTGGAATTTATCAAAAGTATTGGTAATGTAATGAAGTTATAAATAAAAACTTTATATAGATTTTTATAAAATATAAGGCTTCGCAGCTCTCTCATTTTATTGAAATGAACATAAGCATGAATTAACGTCGTCGAATTTATGACATAATTGACAATATAAAAAGGCGCCGCTATCTTGTAAACCTGTATGTCATACATTTTATACATATGTTCAAAATGCTCTTTTTGCTATCTGTTAGTTTAGAACAATTTTTTCTATAGATACAACGGAGGTTTATCTTTTACTGCTGCTAGGACTACTGATCCATCCAACCTTGCGAAAATACCAATACATCAATAAAGCAGATGCAGCTGAAATAATCACGATTACTATAAGTGTAGTATAGGTCCCAAGAAATGCCCAAGGTCCAATTTCTGTACCACCTGGCAGATTGATGTTCATACCATAAAAAGTGCCAATTACGGTAACAGGAATAGATAAAGTAAACACAATTGTAAGTATAGCAAGTATCTGGTTGGTTTTTTCTGTGTTGAGCATAAAGTCCGTATCTTTATAGATTTCAATTGTTTCTTTAGAGCTTTCTAATACCTCTAATACTTTGTTTATATGGTCTTCTACATCGTTATAATACTCGGTTAAATCCTCTTCTGAGAATTTTTGTATGTCTCTACTGCTAATTTCTGAAACAATTCTTTTGAGTGGAAATACAATCCTTCTAAGTATAGTAATTTCCCTTCTTAGCAGGGATATTTCTTTTACAACACCTACTTTATCGTCAAATACTGCATCTTCAATATCCTGAAGGTTGCCTACTATTTTCATTAATATATGCAAAAGGTCATCTACTAATACATCTATGATAGTATGAAGTAAATATCCAGATGATTTTCCCATCAGTTCTTCTTTTTGACTACTATTATTTTTACATAATTGAAACAATTCATTTAAGGGTTGGAGGTCTCCCTGATGTACAGTTACTAAAAAATTCTTTCCTGCAAACACAGATAATTGGCTGAAGCGTAATGTAGTTGAGCCGTTTTTTTTCTGTTTTTTGGTAGACGTAACAGCAATAGTAGAAGTAGGATAACTGGAAGTAGTAGGAAAATGGAATATAATAAAGATATAGTCACTATGCCTATCAATCTTAGGAATCTGAATTTTTGAAAGGCTGTCTTCGATATTTAACTCATGAAAAGGGTATCCGTTTCTAAGCATCTCAGTCATTACCTCGCGAGTAGGTCTCTCTATATTTATCCAAGTCAGTCCTTTGTTAGTAATTGTGTCTGACCTTGTCGCTAGCACTTTTTACGCCGTATTGGCTTGTAATTAATCTGGATAAAAGCTTTTAGTTAGTTAGAGACTACATTTAATTTTTATCACTGATGATAATTGGGTATGAACAAAAATAGCAATTGCAACCTATCTGCTGTGATATAGGATTCTAAGTATTGTTAATAATTTCAATAATTTATAATTCCGTTATCCATGACTAACTACGAAAAAGATACCGGTTCACTTCTATCTACGATACTACGACTGACTCTTATAATGTCCTTTTTCTTTTCACAAGCCATTCTTTAAACCTAAAAATAGTATAACGAAGTATTTTCGTAAAAGCCTTACTTGAGTCTATTCTATTGACGTACCAATCCCATAATATGATATGCCTTGTCATCATACTCTTTCTTCCTCTAGATATCTGGAAAAATTATATTGTTTAAGTCTTGCCAGAATGATATAAAGCTGGCTTGAGATTTACTGAAACATACAGAATTTTAAATGGGATGGATCCGATTTAGAACAGAATTGACATTAAGAATAGGCCCTTAATTACTGAAACAAATTGGGTCGTTTGTAAACTGTTATCAACACTATTTTTAGGCCCAGGTGTGTGAAGGAAAAACACACAACCGATATTTGTATAATTAGGACGATAGCGGCGTTAAAGTAGGTTGTAAGGTTCTAAGTATGTTATTCATTCCTTAGGGTTAAAGACTTCTTTAATATGAGGCAGTGACCACTTGCTGCTACTATCTTAATCTAGTTAGTTACTTTATACGCATATCTATATGCAGAACAAAAAAGGTAATGGCACACCCCCATACATTGTTTATTTATTTTAAGAATACGGTATTCATGAAAATGACATAGAACATAGTTCCGCAATGAAATACTTTCTATTTATTAATCATATTGCTCTTTAGGACATTTATGAACATCAAAACGACATTGGCTATCATTGCTATTGCAGCAATAACGCTAGCAGGTATGGCAAGTGTTGGTATAATCATTACTACAGCAGTAGCTCAGAACATGACTGGCGCTATTGATACTAGTAATATGACAACCTTCGAAGAAAATATGACAGGTGCCGGAAATACTACGCCAAGTATGTCCAATTCTACTAGCTGACCTAAGTAGTGAATAAAAATATCTGTCTAAACATCAAAATTTTTCTTGAATGTTATTTTTTGATCCGTAGAAGTTGAGATAAATTTTTTTAATTTTATTGCGAACTTCTGAACATCCCAGACTTCAGTCTAATAGAATCCAAGATATAGTTAGAGAATTATACAGCGGGTCTATAGAAGACTTAATCCTGTTTTGGTTAACGTCTGGTCCGAAATGATGTCTTGCAGATAGATTGTATTCTACCTTACAATACTACAAAGAGTCATTTCTTCTTTTCTATCAATCCATTGATATATCCTATCTCAAGCATCAAAAGTGAATATAGAATGTTAGCTATATGTGTCTGAACTATCGATTGCACCAGTAAATTATTTTCCTCTACACCTTTTGTCTCAGTAGTGTACTCCACATCTGTATTATTATTTTCAGATATTTTTAATCTGAATGTTTCATTAATTTCAATCTCGCTTCCTTGAGTGGTTGTCCTAAAGCTGATCTCTTTATTTATATTATTAATTATGATGTTTTTTGCTACTCCAATAAAGAATTCAGGAAATAGTCTTTCTAAACGTCTATCCTTAAGAGCACGGTAAATTATACTAGAAGGAACACGTAATTTAAAAGTCTTTGAAATTACAGACATGATTGCTTGTATGTTGTTATTGTATGTCTTAATATCGCTATTTCAACCTATCATTAAGAAAAGTTATATTATACCATAATAGAGTAACAACCTGATTCAAAAATACTGTAACACAAACTCAGTCTTATACGGCTATCTCTTGCTACTACGCTTCCTTTCCTCCTATATTTATATTAGCTACATTGAGGATTAAAATGAGCGAATAATCATATGCGTCATTGGGAATAACATGGCTCCGTTAACTTAAGGTTATTCTAGATATTTCTGGAATTATCTAAAGCTTGGTGTATGTCGTTTGAATTTTGTGGATACAGTTAACGTATAAGGACACACTTTACCATAATTGTGCATAGTCTGATAGGAGATATTTGTGTAGATGAAACGTTGCTAAGATAAATAATGGTCAAGGTTACTTTCTGGGCCTATTATGATTAGCCTATGAATCAAATCTGCATATATATTTGTGTGTGTAGGTTTTTGCTATTTCACATTTGAAGAGAAAGAGCCATCTTTTGCATATGCTATCATCAGTTCTTTACACAGATAGGAAGAGCAAGATTTGGTGATGGGCCTATCTTTACTGTTGATGGTGCTCACTACTATAATGATGCTTGCAGATTATGGTTAAGGCTTAAACATATTTTATCTATGGAACAGAGCTTAAAAAATATCTTGGAAATATTCGTTTAGCAGCATATACTAAAGAAGACAAGATTGAATACTTCTATGATGATAACTTTTCATGTTATTCACAGCTGTAACATACACAACATATGGTGTTGGCAATTGGGTGAAGATATGGTATATCCCTTAATATCTACACATGAAAACAGGTAGGATAAGATTCACCGATTTTGTAATAGGAAATGCTCTAAGTTGATAGAGCCCTAGGTAGCGCCCATTATTATAAATCATTATTAACATTATAATCTATACTTATATTAGAGTAATGAGCACAGCAGAGGTACCGGCAGCAATTAGTACAGGTGCTTCTAATTTTTATTTGAAGCTCTTTTCCAATATTTCAAAGGCTGATAATTTGAAGCTTTTTTTAGCAGCAAAGGATGGTGTCAGGATAAATATTGATACATTAACACGTATGAAACTATCTAGAAAGAGGTATTACAAGGCATTAAAGCAACTAAGAGATGCTGGACTCATTGAAAAGTTCCAAGGCGTTTATTCACATACATCTTTTGGAAGGATTATCTATCAAAGAAATATCATAGAACTAATGGAATATAGAAAATATTCTAAGGAAATGCAACTCGTAGATGCAATTAAAGCCAGCAATCTGAAAGTTCTGGAGGATAATCTAGTAATCTTCTTTGAAAAATTGATGGGATTAAAAAATAATGCAGCATCTTCTAATGGTATTACTACTACTATTACCAGCGATACTTCAAAAAAGATAGAAATTATACAGACGTATCAAGAGATGGTATCGCTATTACTAAAGTGCGTAGATTTGTGTAAAGATGAAATTCTCATTGCAACAAGAGTTTCACCCGAAGTTATAATCAATAGCATTCTTCAGAAATGCAAGTTAGGTGTAAATGTAAAAGTACTTGCAGATATAGATTTAGTTAAAGAATATTTCAAATTGTACAAGATTGACAAGACCGATTTTACTAGCCAAGACAAAAATACTGTTGAACGCATAAATGTTATCGGAAACCCATGGTATCCAGAGAAGAATATCAATAGAAAGATATGCAAAATTCCATTTGGACTGATAATTATAGATGGAAAGGAAGTGGGCATAGAACTAATTGATCAAACTGATCCCAAGAAGTTCAATATGGGCATTCTATTAAGAGATGAAAATGCATCTGCAGTTATGAAAGAGTACTATGAGAAATTATGGAATGGTGCATATTCAGACATTACAGGAGTAAAAGATAACTTTGTAGGTAAGGATTGAAACTACAAGTGCTGTTGTCGTCGTCATGCAATTGATTTTGCATAGTACACGATCTTTCACAAAGATAGCGTCATAATAAT
>JGI10213J12805_10006126_pt1 | contig 12233 bp, 14 predicted proteins | sample WisNatreferecore_FD_12805 | JGI IMG/M metagenome (IMG submission 12805)
TGACTCTAAGGCATGGTGAAGCATCTCCGCAACAGCATGATTTACTAGCAAATGCAGTAGTATTGGGAAGGGTACATTACTAATAAATAATAACATGGTTGTTGAATGTAAATTAGAACAATAATAATAGTAAAAAGAGGCTGCTACTATGATAGCGCCACATTATAACAACCCCCCACGGACTAAAGGCGATATTTTAGAAACAACTGCAATACCGTGACAAAATTATATAGTTTTTACCTTTATTTTTTCTGTATGATCCAGTCAGACCAAGGAATTACCCCAAGATGTGGTCTCGGTTCTTCATCCAATAGGGCCAAGTATTCTATTAGATGATCATCAGGATCTCGAAAAAAGACAGAAGCTGCTGGCATCCAGCATATTACTGTTGGTTCATCTGTTTCTTGTCCAAAGAAATCTAAGGGGTTTATTCCTTTTGATCTCAAACGCCGAGGAACATCAAAAAGGTCGTTTACGTTTACCTTAAACGCTATATGCAATTTCAATCCATTAGGGATTGATCCCATAGACCATAATCCAAGCATTGAATGTTTGGAGCCTCCGACCCAAAAGAAAGCACAATTGCGTTCAGGTACTTCTATCCCAAGTTCAAGTCCAATTACATCCCGATAGAATACAATAGACCGCTGAAGGTCGCTGACTGTAAGATGTGTTTCAAACAGCCCACTAACTTGAACGAGTTTGGCCATTAATCGTGCTGCCTAACTGTACTGTTATAAACCCTTTAGAACATTTTTTAAATACATTGACGAGTGTATCTTAGCTAGGATATTGCAACTCATTTGCTGAACACCTAGAGCCTTTTTTATCTTGTTTGAGGTCTCAAATGATATATGTCTCTGTATGTAAGATCAAATAGTAGCTTTCGGCAGCATATTGGAGATATATCTCTATATTTCGATTCTCATAGAACTTACACTACTAACTGTCTCTACGCTAGGTGTTTTCAATTATACTTTTATGAAGCAACAGGTAGTAACAGCACTATCCTCCTCCTCCCCATCATTTTTCATCATTTCATTATTCGCTCATCAATTTCTTTTATCAGCCAGTCCTGAGGCCATTCAATATCAAGCGGCTGAAACACCTCTGCTTTTTTTACCCCTGGAAAAGATTCGACTTTTTTTAAAGATTGTCTCGATATCAAAGATATTTTCGCTATAGAGATTGAGTATTATAATGTCTTTATGAATTAGCGTAGGATGCCTGAGGAGATACCGGGATAAATCCGAGTAGATCTTTTTGATTATGTCTTTGAATAATCTATTATCGGCCTGTGCTAATATTGAGAAGTAATTGTATCCTTTCATTGCAGAGGGATTATAAACAAGCCCAAAATTGAGTAGGCGATTCTCTGTCATAACCTCCATTCTTCTAATGATTGTTCTCCGCGAAGCTGAAATTGTCTTCGCTATATCCGTGACTTTCATTCTAGGATCGGAAAGTAGGCATCTTATTATTTTTAGATCCGTTTCAATTAGTTTAAAGTGCAATGTATGATAGCCGACAAAGATATCTCTGATGTTTATGAAGGCTTTACCATCTTTTTCGACGATTCCTGATGAATTGCGGTGGGATGTTTCCTTGAGAAACCTTATTTCCTCTTCCATACCAGGTCTGACGATAATTCCAAATACAGACATTCCACCGATAGCGTTTATGCCAAGATAGACGTTTCCAAATTGATACAAATACTTGGCGATCTCATCAATGCTTGAATTGTGATGTCTAATTATGAGAAGACAATTCATCTTGTATCCGAGGATAGCGAAATTTAGATTTGTTATGAATTTCCCTATTATGTTGTTTTGAATCAAGATCTTGACCCTCCTCTTGACAGTATTGGTAGTTAGCCCTAGTGCGAGTCCTATGCTTCTGTAGGATGTTCTACAATTATCAGCCAAAATCCTGAGAATCTGTAAGTCTAAATGATCCATGTGGAAATCGTCTTGCTCTATCCCCTCCATACTCACGGCTACTCGACATACCAAAAATTGTTATAAAAATTTGTGTCACCAATGTGCAATTGCGTATACACCAGCACTAAATATAATGACAGACAAGAAGGAGTATCTGAGATTGCTTTGGAAAAAGTCGAATCATCTCATAATGGTAATAATGTCAGGATTCCGTCTTCGGCGTGGAAAGTACTGGCCGTTCTAGCCAGCCTTGCAACTATGGCAATGTATGCAGAGACCATGCTGATACCTGCTATTCCTGACCTTATTCGCGACTTTAATGTATCTTATAGTATGTCATCTTGGATACTCACCGCCTATCTAATTTCTGGCGCAGTTATGACGCCGATTGCAGGGAAACTAGCAGACATATACGGAAAAAAGAAGGTTCTGCTCGGAGTATTATCTGCCTACATAATAGGGCTTGCAATGGCAGGCTTTTCACCAAACATCTACTTTATGATTGCAGCAAGGGCAGTACAAGGAGTAGGAATGGCCATGTTTGTCATAGCATTTGGAATAATAAGAGACCAATTTCCTCGAGAGAAGTTGTCCATAGGCCAAGGTGTCATTTCCTCAATGTTTGCGTCAGGAGCAGTCTTAGGTCTTTTGCTTGGTGGATTCATAATTCAAAATTACGGGTGGCAAGCAACATTCCTTTCTGCCATTCCAATTGCTATCGCACTGTTTGCGATAAATAGCAAGTATAACTATGAGAAGCAACGCCCAATGGCACAACAAGGAGAAATTTCTGACAGGATATCAACGGGAACGTCGACAATTGTCGATAGTCCTAAGCAGGAAAAAGTTGATGTCAAGGGCGCAATTACACTTGCAACGTTTGTTACTTCGTTTTTGCTTGCGTTGACGCTTTCAGAAACAAGTGGGAATAATGGCGGTAGCGGTAGTGGTTCAGTCAGTCTGGTCTTTACATTGATCACTTTAGGAATTGCTACATTTGCACTTTTTGTGATTATAGAAAGGCGAGAGAAATATCCTCTTGTTGACTTCAAAGTTATTTTACACAAGGTTATACTTCCCAGTAATTTGATAATCTTAGTTGTAGGCTTTTCAATGTTCATGATATTTCAGACAATACCAATACTTGTAAGAAATCCTCAGCCCTTTGGATTTGGGCTAGATGCAGCAGAAGCTGGATATGTGCAATTGCCTTTTGCAATTGTGCTTCTAATATTTGGCCCAACTTCGGGATTTATAGTCTCCAGGATGGGAGCTATCAGACCAATAATCATAGGTATTGCAATTACAACTGCAGGCTTTATGGGACTATTGGCATTTCATGCGGACCTCTTGACGATTTCTCTTAACTTAGCCGTTCTTTCAACAGGGTTATCATTAACAAACGTAGGAGCAATGAATGTCACTATGCTAGCAACTCCCATACAACATATAGGAATGTCACTTGGCACGAACAATCTTATGAGAATCCTTGGCAGTTCAATAGGGCCTGCGCTTGCAGGAATGTATATGCAGGCAAATCAATCCCCCCTAGTAATAACAGGGCAGACTGCATCATCATTTCCAAGTGCAAGTGCATACAATTCCATATTTCTAACGGCCGTCATATTATCTGTAGCATCAATGGGTTTGGCACTTTTCCTGCGAGGAAAAGCAAAGAAAATGTCTATAGCAAATCTGTCGTAAATCATATACTTCCAAATGAATGATTATGCTGGACTGAAACTCTTTAGCTAAGACAAGAAGAAACAACTTCTGAGGACAAGTAAAATCATCGTCTAGTTCATGGAAACTATATTTTAATCAATGGCGTGCACACACACACAAATAGTGATCGCAAAAAGATAGTTGGCGACTAGATTAAACAATAAATCTTATTCCTAGCCTGGCGATTTCTAGTTGGAATAGATTGTTTGTAATCAGCGGGCTACCTTTCATTTTCCGATTATCCTCTTGAATTTGTCAATATAAGTTCCTATATCAACTAAGCAGTATATTCTCTTCCTCTGTTATCCAACATACAATGTTATTTTGTAGAAGTAATAAACAAAATATTTACCGCTAAGGAGATTCTTGCTGGCTAGGCCTGGCTGCCAGAGTTGCAATGACTTCGACTGTCTGACCGTCACGTAGTATTGTAAGTTTTAGATCATCGCCTACCGACTTTTCCGTTTCCACATAGGCCAAGATATCATCGATCCTTCTCACAGTGTTGTTGTCGATCCCAACTATTACATCTCCTCCAAGCTTGATCGGTATGCCATCAATGACTGCATCTTCGTCACCTCTTTGGATGCCAGCCTTTTCGGCAGGACTTCCAGCTACTATGTCCATGACCATAAAACCACGAGGCTCGTCAAGACCAAGGCTGTCAGCTATGCCGGGAGTCATATCCGTGCCTGCGACCCCAAGCCACGGATGCTGGTATGACCCTGTGGTGATAAGCGATGGCACGATCTGAGACATCGTGTTTGACGGAATAGCAAAGCCAACCCCTGCAAACTGACCTGTGGTCGAATAGATAGCAGAATTAATCCCTATTATCTCTCCTCTCATATTGAGGAGCGGTCCACCAGAGTTACCGGGATTGATAGGGGCATCAGTCTGAATGATATCAGGTATCGTGAAACCTTCGTCTTCTTGCGCAGGGATTTGCCTGCCTACTCCGCTGACGATACCTGTGCTCAAAGAGCCAGAAAGCCCGAAAGGATTGCCAATCGCAGCCACACGCTCCCCTACTCTTACCTTAGACGAATCTGCAAGTGACAATGAGAGAAGTTTTTCCTTTGGCACTCCTTGCACATAAAGGACTGCAATATCGGCAGACGGGTCTGAACCTATCAGCGAAGCGCGATATACACTGCCATCTGGAAAAGTTACATCCAGCCTGTCACCCCCGCCGCTGACAACATGATGATTTGTAATGATGTGACCATTGTCATCATATACAAAGCCCGACCCGAGTCGAGATTCAAAGACTTCTATCTCATTGCTGTCAGTTATTTGAACGACTGAGTTTTCTACCTTCTGGAAAAGTTCTGGCAATGTCAGCGGCGTATCCGAAGCTTTGACTACACCTACTTGCCCTACACGAAACGCATCCTCATTAAGTCCTCTCCTTCCATCCGTAGTTGTCTGTACAAGATCGCTTACAAACGGCACATCGATACCCAAATAGTCATCGAGATCTGTGAACTGCGAAAATACAAACAAGAGCACAAATGCAGCAATCACGATAATTGATACGGCTAGAATAGCCTTGATCAATATTGAGAAAAATTGTTACATCTTATTCTAATAATCTTTTGCCCGGTTGAAAAATTTCGGCGTTTGCACCTGTGTGACGACTGCAACTATTGCCTGCTGACGTATGGTGCACTCAACTCTAGTTGAGGCTCTTCTTCAAGGAACTCCACCAAGCGTGTGTAGTATAGCAGAAATTCCCTTCCCTTAGTAGTAGTCCTATACACTACACCATCACTAGAAGACACATCCTGTTGTATCAGCCTCTTTCCGATTAGCTCCCCAAGGTAGAGGTGTACCTGCTCGTAGCTGAGGTTTGCTTTGTACATTATGTGGGTCTTTTTTATCCCAGAGGTGGCAAGTGCCAACACGTCGCCCATTATCTGGATTTTTCCTCTATTGTTTTTACGTTCATACATCATTTTCATTTCTTTAGACTATTTGATAGATTAGGTGTATGGTGGAACAACCGTTCCATGATACCCGTTCCACCTATGTTTCTGATATATTTTTATACCAAATATTTAAGCTAAAGGATTTTGGTTCTTAGTTATAGTATATTTTCTATCTCGCCAACTAACTGCACCTTTCTTCTTTGCATCGGCAATTGCGGAGATGAAACTGAACGATACAAGAGCGCCGCTCAAAGGAGCAGCAAATGCATATAGAGGGTTTTCAAATATGGCTAACCGGCATTGCGCTGCAATAGTGATCATTATCAAAGCAATGGTTGACACCTGTAATCCAATCAGTATAGAAAACGATAGGTTCCCAACAAAGCTGGCTACTAACAGATAGGGCAGTGATACAAAAGGTACAAACAGGATAAAAAATACGGCCGTGACCATCATATAAGCATCAACCTTGTCCTGATAATATACAGGTATCATAAAGCGTCGAAGACCTTGCCAAAGCGTCGGAAGATCTCTCGCCCACACTGCATCTATCTGGTTCTCGCCTCTCAGCATCTTCATTCTGAACTTGCTTGCTTTGACCTTGCCTCCAAGTGCGCCGTCCTCGACCAATTCCTCCTTTACCCCCTCGTGAGTACCGACAGCCTCGTAGGTGCTCCTTGTGATGAGGAAAAAGCTGCCAAAAAAATATCCAGTTTTAGTGTTTGGGTCGTTTACGCGAATGGGCGAAAAACGTGTGTGCAAAAAAGTTGCAAGAACAGGCAGGGTCATCTTTGTCCAAAAATCATTGCAGATAAGCCGAGGTACTGCGGTCACTGCGTCAAGGTTCTGAGACACAAGGTGTCCAACTGCAAGAGACATGGCAGAAGGCAAATGTTTGCTATCAGCGTCTGTGAACAATAAGAGTTCGCTCCGAGCATGAAGATATCCCTGATAACATGCCCAGTTCTTACCTGTCCACCCCTCGGGTTTAGGTGTTGCATCAATGTGTATTATGTGCGAGTCTTTAGCTGCATATGCCTTAATTATTTCACCAGTTCTGTCGGTTGATGAATCGTTAATTGCAATTATTTCAAAGTTTGGATAATCTTGCCCAAGTAGGCTGTCAAGGCAACGTGCAATATACCGGTCTTCGTTTCTGGCAGGCAGGATAACGCTTACTTGGGGAAAGCGCCTTATGCTTGTCCGATCTAATGATTCCAGCATTGGTGATTGCCGAAATGATTTGGTCATATATGCGAGAAAGTATACCCAAACGCCAAAAATGCCGGCCATTATGGTAGCCAATACGAGGTTCGTTATTGTAAGGACAAGCTCCATTGAATTATCTAGCAAGAAATAGGGCTATTTATTCGACTGCTTCTGCAATTCGCACAAGCGCTTCATCAGTTCCTTTTGAGATGTGTCCTTTAACCATGCCTGTGAATACAGATAAGAAACCTGTTAATTTAATCTTCCATACTACATCAATCTGCGTCTTGTGATTGTTTAAAGGATGGAGAATGATTGTCTTGGTGCCTATAATGGGACCCTGTGTTATTATTATTTCAACGGATTTGTTTGGATAGAGTAGGACTGTCTGACGGCATTTTGAGTCTTTAAAAGCAATAGTAACCTCGCGCTCGATCTTGTTGTTGTCTTTGCTAATATTTTTCACAGTTTTGGTGCTGTGCCAGTACTTGGGCTCATTGTCAACATCTGCAATAACGTTCCAAATCCTGTCAATGGGAGCTGATATTTCCCGGCTTGTATTGATCGTTATCATTAATCTGATCGTTTATGCATCAATTGATGTATAATAATATTGTAATTTTTTTATGCAAGTTCGCATCTAGTTGAAAGATATTAGTTTGGCATACATATTTTGGTAACATGCTTTATGTGCCTAACTTTTTCTTTGTGTCCAGAATACGGAGCAATGCAACTTCTGCAATAGATGTGTCTTTTATTTCTTTTGGATGTCATGTTATTATAGCTCTTCTGCTATTGCTGCTGCAGATTCTTTCGCTTTCAGACACTCCAGCTGATCAATATAATTATTTTTGACGAATACTTATTCGTGCCGTCTTGTCAGGATTGAGTTTATCCCAAAAAGAGCCAAAAATGACTCCAAGCAGACCCCAGAATATACTAAGCGTGATTGCGCTTGCTGCTCTAAAGCCGATCACCAGATCCATTGGAGCGTTTATTGGATCAGGGCTTGAAGGCATTGCCAGATATGCTCCTGCAATTATAGCAGTATACGCTGCTGGAATTATAGTCTTCTTGGTATTCAAAGATCCCATCCTACGATACAAGAATGCTAACCCTAGTGCACTAAATCCCGATATAGCCAAAAATGCAACATACAGGGTTTGTCGGTAATAGATTGTCTCAGGGTCTCCTACTGCAGGAGGATTTGCAGGATACTTGAGCGCTGGCATCAAAAATAACACGAACCACATGATGCCGGCAGCGATGAGAGCCTTCTTTTTGTTGTTGGACCCAGGGATTGAGCTATGTGTATATGCAAAGACTATTCCAAACAATGATCCTATCGACAATCCAAGAATGGTGCCGGCAACTATTTCTCCTCCTTTCTGCCAAAACCTATAAGCAGTAAATTCGTCTGAGTCGATTACTTGACCGCTTTGAACGGTATTCTGCATTTCAAGTTCGATTGCACGCTCTATATAAGGCTCTACTGCAACTTGGTTCATAACACCTAGAATAGTTCCAGCAATCGCTCCAGCAAGAAGAGTAATAACAATAAAAACAATAGATTTCATAAAGGACCAAGAATGTTAGTGGCACGGAAATCCAGCTGCATGCCTCATGTCATGATAGAACTCATGGGCCCAGTTTGTCCCCGGCTCGCCTCCGCTGCCATCAGCTGGCACAGTAAAGCCAAAGATTTCACCCTGGTCGAATCCAACTGTAAAAACTCCAAAAGCAAGCACGCCAAGAAGAATACCAACTGCAACCCTTGGGACGCCTGCAGATGTTTTTGTTAACTGGTTGCTAACTAACATATTTACCTCGATACAGATGGCTGTTATATAAACAATCGGATGGTTTATCCAACTCCTAGATAATAAATAATGATAGTTATACTATTGTCAGGCATGCGCATGTATATCACAACACTTGAAAAGGTTACAAGCAGGTATGCCCCAAGTAGAGTTCTTTCATTTGATGTCGTGCATGTGTTTGCAGCTTTACAGATGATAGGAAAGAACAATAACACGACGAGCAGGCATACGCTATGTACTGGCCTAGTTCTTGGCGAAGGCACCATCAAGACGCTTGTAAAACACCTAAAGATGCAAGGATTAATTGAGACTTCAAACAGGGGCACAAAGTTAACTGTCAAAGGAAAGAGCATATGCGAAGGATTACTATCGGCAATTCCAGCAGAAATGAGTTTACCCAAGTGCTCAGTTGCACTTAGCAGATTCAACTATGCGGTGCTCGTCAGAGAGTTTGGATTCGCAGTAGGATTAGGCATTGAGCAAAGGGACGCAGCGATAAAGATGGGCGCAAAAGGTGCTACAACCCTACTTTTTAAAGACAATAAATTTGTCATGCCGGCAAACAGTGATGATTCACTAAAGAAGGAGCGAGAAGTGCGCAGGATGCTCATTGAAAAACTAAATCCCAGAGAAGGCGATGTGATAATAATAGGTAGCGCAGATAATAACGGAAAGACTGCGGAGCTTGGTGCCAAAAATGCGGCGCTACTGACAATATTTAGCCATGAGAAGCATCATCGTCATCATCATTGAGCCTGAAGCAATGTTACCTTGTACTAGATATAGAGACGCTTTTACCACCTAGGTCATCCAAAGTTCTTTTGTAGCAGTTGTGGTACAGGGCTTGTATATCATTCTTAAAATCAAACTATTTCTTTCAATCCTTATATCTCCAGGATGCATACTTTAGCTGTTGGTTTTTACAACAATACTTGTGTGCGTGGACGGTTCAGAATCTTCAATGAAAGCTGCGAACTATGCTATAGAGATTGCAAAAAAACACGAAGCCCAACTTATCTCATTATACGTTGTGGTATCGCAGCTTGGATACGCATATTCATCTGGTGCCTTTGGACTTGTTACACCAAATGCAATAAATGAGCTTTTAGAAAAGTCAAAGCAAGAAGCACGCAAGTGGTTTGAAGAGATTGAGAAAAAAGCTACGGCTCAAGGGATAGACCTTAAGGTAGAAATGGTAGCTAGCCCAACTTCTATAGTGCCTGCAATAGTAGACTACGCAGAGAAAAATAAAGTGGATCTTATAGTAACCGGTACAAGAGGTCGTCGCCGGTCGGGCATAGCCAAACTTCTTCTTGGCAGCGTTGCATCAGGTGTAGTGACCTACGCTAATTGCCCTGTTATGGTGGTAAAGTAATTATTAATTAACCACCACTTTACTTTATTACTCGTCTTCCCTTTATCTTATCATGAGTACTCGGCTCAGCGTCATTGGGTGCAGGGACTGAAGATTTGCTCACCTTCCCAGTAGGCGTGGGCTCCTCATCTAACTCTAGATCTTTAGCGTGTTCAGTATCTAGGGGCTGCTTAATCGCTTTTTTATGGCTCATGTAAGATGCATGCGTTTTTAATGCTAAAAATGTAATACTCTTCAGGGACACACACATAATCCAGAGGAACAGTGAAGGTAAATTTTTTAAAGACCTGTGAAAAGTCTGCTGAGGGATTTATGTGAACGTGAATTTCAATAAGACATGACGCTGAGCCTCAATGATAAGATTTATAGAAACAGCAAGGTCTGAAGATTATTCTACACTCCTTATCAAAGATTATATGCATATACTCAAGTAATGGATAATCCTCCTCCTAACACAATGAAAAAAAGAGAAAATGAAAGACAGGATCCACACGACAACCGCGAAAGAATATCGGCCGCAAGCTCCAGAGATGTCTCACCTAATACTCCAAAGGGTGAAGATGTATAATCTAAAATTTTTTGAAATAGTTTTCATGGTTCTACCCTTCAGGTAACTTTGCCTTTTGTAGCTCAAGTAACGTCCTCTGAGTTTATAGCATCCTCTGAAGATCACAAGACGAAATATGTGGTTGGCACTAACAGCCTGAGAGATCAGAGTCCATTATACTAATCTGACATAATATGATATCCAGGATCTCTTCATATCTGTCCAACAATTTTCAATAACCCAAAATTTTCGTTTTTCAAAGAATGTGGCAGCGTCCAATAAGTGTCTAAACTCTGCTAGCAATAGACCATAGCGCTTATAGCATAATGTAAAAAATTTTGCTGTAAGCGAATTTTCTAGTCAGTCTTTAGATCTCCCTTTAATTTGGTAAATTCCCTTGCGCTTTTAAGCTGGATATCATCGCTTCTTGTCACTATCTTTGAGAGTGTCGGTCTAGCATCCTTGCCAAGTAGCACAGCTTCCTTGCCTTTTCTAAGAAAGGAAAGTGTTACCCCGTTGTCGGATAGCTTACGGGCAAACTCTGATGCCGTTTTTAGCTTATCAAACAACCCCGTTTCGTCCTCAGATATTCTGAATATAGTAGGCTCAAGCAAATCTACTGCCAGTGTACCATTTTTGATGACTATTTTTACTGCAGGTTTATTTTCAAAGCTAATGGCAAGTGTGCCTTCTTTTGCAGACCTGAGAGCTTTGCTTAGCCAGTCGGTCAGCTGATCGTTTTTGTCTATATGCAGGTGACCATCGCCAAGCATAACAGTTATTCAATCCTTCTATGTTACAGTTGAGACTGAAGCCCTTTGGCGTGTTTCCTCCGAAGTATGATGAGATTCTGCAGTGATCACAATTTTGCCGTTAACAGTCCATTTTGCGCTTCCCATATTGCGCCCATCGGGCCCCACCGCTTTAGGAATGTCTATCTCAAAGTCGGCAAAATCATAGGTTACAGAAGCACCCTTGCCTGTCAACCTATCAAAAAGCTGTGCGATTAGCTCTGCCCACTGCGAACCAGTTTCTTGCTTTGCGCCCTTATCATTTGTATGTTGACTCATATTGCTGGCTTGGTCAACTTGAAATATAGCAGATTATACACATTTACGGTAACTTTAGTTCTATAATAGTATCTCTTAAATTATAATAGAAACATCTAATAATTTCAATCTACATTCTAATATCTGACTTATCTATCATAAGCCATCTAAAATACCTAGATCAAATCTCTAGTCAAATGTATCGACGTAAGAAAGGCAATCCTTGGGGTATGCATTCAGATTATGAATCCGTGCGGATATACAGATGCTTCTGGATAGGGAATTTCTGAAACTCTACTCAAAAATGACAAATAAGCATAATAAGGAAATGCAAGTTGAGAGCTGCAGAAAAAGCAACCTCATGAATGCTATCAACAATTATTCACTCCCTGTCCCAAAGAAAAAGTTGAAGAGAATTGATAGAACCTCTTCTCCAGCCCATGTTGGGAAATTAAGAAACGCAATTGATTTTATAGTTGAAGAGAACACCCCTGTGTTTGCCGCGGCAGACGGTTTCGTTACATTTGTCAAAGATGACTCACATATTGGCGGTCCAGGCATAGAGTTCTGGCATAACAGCAACTTCATAGTCATACAACATTCAAATAGCGAATATTCTAGGTATGACCATCTTGCG
>JGI10213J12805_10005617_pt1 | contig 12175 bp, 11 predicted proteins | sample WisNatreferecore_FD_12805 | JGI IMG/M metagenome (IMG submission 12805)
GAAATCCCACTACTGAACCCTTTTTTTCCTTATGCTTTCTAATTGAACCAATGTGCAATCCGTTCTTATTGTAAATACCTCCTTTAGAATCTGAAACTGCTACGATCTTCGCTCCCTGTTCTTCAAGTATTTGTGCTGCAAATTGGCCTGCATTTCCAAAACCCTGGACTGCTACTGTGGCTGTTTCTAAGCTTATTTCAGTTTTCTTTGCAGCTTCCCTTACGGTAAAAGATAGTCCTCTACCTGTCGCCTCATTCCTACCAAGTGAGCCTCCTATTGCTAACGGTTTACCAGTTATGACTTCTGGTTGGACAAAGTTTCCTTTGAGTGCAGAATAAGTGTCCATAATCCAGGCCATTTCCTTGCCTCCGGTATAAACATCTGGAGCAGGAATGTCGGTATGAGGACCGATTATATCTGCAATTGCATATGCATACCGCCTTGTCAGTCGTTCAATCTCGCCATCAGACATCTCCTTTGGATTACAAATTATTCCACCTTTTCCTCCGCCATACGGTATATCTGCAATTGCACACTTCCAAGTCATCCACATAGAAAGCGCCTTGACTTCATCTATAGTTACTTGAGGATGAAACCTAATACCACCTTTAAACGGACCACGAGCATCATTGTGTTGCGATCTAAATCCAGTAAAAACATGGATTTCATTGCTATCCATTTTAGTTGGAATAGAAACGGTAAGAACACGTTTCGGATGTGCCAATATCGTATGCATGCTTTTATCGATCCCGATGACCTTTGCAGCTTCCTCTAGTTGTTTGAGAGCAATATCAAACGGGTTTATAGTATTACTATTGATGGATTCAGACATTACATTCTGAGAAAATTCTGATGTATTTAAGTGTTGAATGTAAAGATAAGAGTCTGTTTACTTAAGAGTAAGTATATTTGAAGATAACAAGTTTGTCTTATTATCTTTATAAGAAATCGAAGACCTTCGAGACATATATTGTTGAGTATACATTACATTGATGTTTAGTAAAAAAAACAGCCAGAAATATATTGATGATGTAATATTTCCCTGGTGGTTATGTATAAGTTGCGCTTGTATGCATGTATCAATGTATGCTTGGAAGTTAGTTATTGTTTTTGCATTTTTTCATAAATTAATGCACGTAGCTCCTCGTCTGTCTTATTAATATCATCTATGCCTAAAGACCTAGCAATAATCTCCAGCTTCTCGCGCTCGGATGAAACTGGTACATTGGTTACAGGCGCTATAAATGAGGCAGGAAAACCTCTAGATCTAGACAATGAATTTTCCTTTTCCTTTCGAATTAGTTCCTTAGCTTTCTCATACTCTCCAGCGGCTTGACCAAAAAATCTTCCTATAGCAGAAAACTTATTTGAGCTTATGAGTAAGATGAGCACAAGGAGAATTATAATGCCCCATTCTGACGCACCTATGGTCATTTGCAGAACAGATAGTTCGAAAGCCACAGCTATCATAATGTCCGATGAAAATTATTAAGGTTTCTAAGCCATCACAACATAATAATAATAAATCTCTCTACAGGAACTCAAAGATTATCAAATATATTATAGAGGGCAACCTCATAGTATCTAAATTATGAATTTAGATAATATAGAACCATTACAACACACTCTATCTCTTTTACATGTCATGTTCATTCCTCTGATGTTCACCTAATTCATCCAAGCTATCGAAGGTTTTTTTGCATAAATCACACACTAAAGGATTTAAGTTAGGTTCGTTATAATCCAAACCTGGCTCACCTTGATCATCGTCATCCATGCAAAAGGATGCACGCTAAGCAATATAGCACTTACATTTCCCGAAATGGCATAATAGATAGATAGATAGATAGAGTTAAAAGGATCGAAAGTTGAAAACTCTTTAAATGACAATTGTTAAATTTGGCTGTACTAGATAGTATTGAAAGCATGGGATACAAACCTATGGATCCAGCTACAGTAACACGTTTGCGTCACTTTGTAGAAATGCTTAACAACGAATCTGAGAAAGGTTCGGTGATAGTAGTAGAGGGTAAACGAGATGTCGATGCTCTTATAAGCATAGGATTCAACGGTCAGGTGACAATTCTCAATAGATACAAAGGTATAAACGGTTTTGTTGACAACCACTACCGGGTACAGAAAAAAATAATTCTACTCTTAGACATGGACAGAACGGGAAAATATATGACAAGCAAATTGTTAAAACAATTACAATGTAAAGGAACAAACGTCAGCCTATTTTACAAGAAAACCTTAGCTAAAATATCCAATGGAAAGATTAGGCATATAGAAGATTTAGTTTCCTACGCTCCCCAATTATCTGGAATCGGTGGTTCGAGAAAAGATCTTTATTTTTATCTTTAAGCCCTAGTTGTTGTTGTGGTTGTTGTTGTAGTCCTTGTATCATTGTAGTTGGGCTTGCAGATCAATTTGGTTAAAGTCCAAGCACTTATATTCAAGCAAAAAGTTTGTAATTTTAATAATAGTATATGAGGTTATGAAATTGCCTAATACAGGTATTGTTAAGTATCATGTTAAACTTAAATTCGAAGTCGATGGTTTAGTTGAAAAAGCCGATATCATAGGTGCAATATTTGGTCAGACAGAAGGCCTTTTAGGACCAGAAATGAACCTTAATGAATTGCAAAAAGTTTCTAAAGTTGGAAGAATTGAAGTCAATGTTGACTCAAAATTGAATATGGCGAAAGGTGATGCTTTGATACCTATGAGCACTGATATTTCTACGGCAGCACTTATAGCAGCAGCAATTGAGAGTATTGACAAGGTAGGACCATTTCAGGCCAAATTTGCGCTAGCGGGAATTGATGATATTCGAGCAATTAAGAAAAGAATTATCGTCGATCGGGCTAAGAAAATAGTACAAGAATGGGCTACAAAGACTATAAGTGAAGGAGAAGAAATGCTTAAAGATGTTTATGACGCAAGCAAACCCGGCAGACTTACTGCATTTGGTAAAGCGCAACTTGCATGTGGTACGGGAGTTTTTGATACAGACTGGATTATCCTAGTAGAAGGTCGAGCCGATGTCATTAATCTGCTTCGTGCAGGGTTTGATAATGCGATCGCTATAGAAGGAGCAAAAATTGACGAGACCATAATAAAACTTACAGAAGGAAAGAAAGTTATAGCTTTTCTTGATGGAGATAGAGCAGCGGATTTAATATTAAAAGAATTACAAGACTTGGTAAATATAGAAAAAGTCTTGAGGGCGCCCGCTGGAAGAGAGGTCGAGGAATTGACTCCGCTTGAAATTACTGAGATTCTAAAAGAGATCATCCCATCGACTTCAATTGTAGAGAATAAGCAAACTGTATATCCTGTTCGTCAACAAGCACAATCGGCTGAAGAACAAGTAAATCGTTTTGAGATAAAACAGCTACACAGACGAGAAAAGAGGGTAGATGCAGAATCTAAAATTGAACTAAAAGAAAAGTCATCGTCACAAATGCAAAGCTTATCAGAAGATGATAATCCCCAGGTTCTTTCCACTATAAAAGAACTGTACCCACAAATCAATGAAACTTTGGAGGCTGTATTACTCGATAATTCAATGAGAACGTTGCTCAAGCTTCCTGTCTCAGATTTGATAAAGAAGCTGACTGGAACCGAAGGTGCTAAGATGCTTGTGCTTGATGGTATAGTTACCCAGAGGCTGGTCGAAGCTGCAGACAAAGCTGGGATCGAATATATTATTGGCCATAGAACAGGCGATCTAAGGAGAACGACTGATGTGAAGGTTCGTACATTTGGTAGTATGGGTGTTACCAATTATACGTCATGATAGATATCAAGCTCCAACAAATACTTACAATGACCCAGCTTTTGTTGTTAGGCGCACAAGGTAATTATATCGAAATAACGACGGCCGAATTGGGCACATTTATCAACAGGTCGCAGCAATCAGCTTCTAAGCATCTTCTTGATTTAGAAAATGCAGGGTACGTAAACCGTATTCGAAGGGGTCATAAAATAAGAGTTAAAATCACAGATAAAGGATATTCAGAGATACAACATATTTACTCAAATTTGAAAACTGCGATCGAATCAAATTTAAGAAACACAATTCTGTTCGAAGGTCGAGTGGTTTCTGGTATGGGTGAGGGGGCATATTATATGTCGTTAGAGGGATATCGTAAGCAATTCAAGGAGAAGCTGGGTTACGAGCCATATCCTGGGACATTGAATGTAAAGCTTACTGATCCAGCTTATATGGATGCAAGACGAGAACTAAGTACCTATCCTTCCATATTCATTGATGGATTTAGTGATAAATTTCGGACCTATGGATGGGTGAAGTGTTATCCTGCTGAAGTAAATAACGGAGCTGTCAAGAATGCGGCAGTACTAGTTCTTGAACGTACACATTACGATGATAGCCTTATAGAAATTATTGCTCCTGTCTCTATCAAGGAAATTGCTAGAATTCGCAATGGTGACTGTATTGCTATAAGAACCCAAATCCGTAAAAATTACAAATTCCCTTAGATATTGTAGAATGATTCACCTAGTTCATCTTTTATTTTGGAACTTTTAGTTACGGGAATTGGCGTGTTCAGCCTTATTAGTCTGACATTTAAGTTTCTTCTCGTACAATTTTCTGCGATCTCTTTTTCAGTATGACTTTGATCGTATCCTAAGGCTATGACATCGGGCTTTACAAACTCTACTGTGTCATAAAGTGTTCCTTCTCTTCCTATGATAGCAAGATCAACAAAAAATAGTGAGGAAACTAGTTCCTGACGGAGAGCTTCATTATGATAAATTCTGCGTCCTTCTTTTATTTTCATTGCAGTGGAAGTCCTAGCAATTACAACTATCAATATATCACCATGGGCCTTAGCCGCTTTTAGAGTATGGATATGACCTGGGTGAATCAAATCAAACACACCCCCTACTAGGACTACTTTAATTGCATCTCTCCCTATGAAAGTAAGCTTTGATTTATCATTTTTATCTATGAATCCTTTTTCAGAAAGTTCATGTACTTTTAAGTCATAGATTTGCTTGGAGATCGGTAGCCTAGACCTAATCCTCTCATAGGATGAAACCTCTGGTATGAGATTACTCAGATACAACGAAGATAGTATTACCTTATCGAATGGATCCATTGTATATCAGTAGCTCAGTACGATCATAATTAAATAAATTAACTGATTCATTTTATACTCTTACCAAGCGATGCTGAGAAATGGGAAAATCATTTCATAGTAGATTTTTTATAATGATGTTGGTACAGGCTGACGATGATTAGTAATGAGAAAAACCTATAATTTTCAGTATATCATTGATTTGAGTGGAAAGGAGGAAGAAAAAAAAGGTTTACTTAACTAGGAAAATTCTAGAGCCAGCAATTTCCTTACTGTCTGACAAATATGAGATATATATTAATGAATATGAACGACCTCCGACAAAGAAAGAATTGATAAACATTGTTCCTGATATGGATGGGATTTTATGCACACTTTCGGATAAAATTGACAAGCAAGTAATGCGTGCGGCTGGCCCAAACCTAAAGGTGATAAGTTCCTATAGTACCGGATTTGATCATATTGATGTACAAGAGGCAACTAAAAGAGGGATTTATGTTACGTTTACAGCAGATATTCTGTCTGAAGCAACTGCTGATCTAACCTTTTCACTTATTCTGGCAATAGCAAGAAAAATAGTTCAAGCTGACAAATATGTACGTGAAGGTTTATGGAAGGTAGGTTGGATGCCTGATCTATTTCTTGGTTCTGATCTATGCAATAAGACTTTAGGAGTACTTGGGCTAGGGAAAATCGGCTCAGCAGTAGCTTGCAGAGCAAAGGGCTTTAAGATGAATATCATTTACCATAACAGAAATAGTTTAAATTGCAAGATGGAAAGAAAGCTTGGAGCAAGATATGTGGGAATAGATAATTTAATGGAAGAAAGTGACTTCCTGTCTATACATGCTAGCCTTAACAAAGAAAGTTTCCACTTGATAAACAAAAATAAACTGAAGAAAATGAAAAGTACAGCTTATATTGTCAATACTTCAAGAGGCGACATTATAAACCAAAGTCATTTAGTTTATGCATTAGTAAATAAGTGGATTGCTGGAGCAGCATTAGATACCTTTTCAGCTGAACCTTTAACCAAGTTTAACAGGTTATTAAAATTAGAGAATGTTATACTGTTACCACATATAGGTAGCGCAACGTATGAGACGAGGACAAAAATGTCAGAAATAGCAGCGAGAAATTTAATTAATGTGCTTGAGGGAAAAGATCCCATATACCTTGTCAATCCACAGGTAAAAACTAGTAATAGATGAATTCAAATAAAAAAGTTATACAGTAAGAGCTGCTGCTATTGCTACTAGTACTAATACTAATACTGGTACTGCTACAACTACTCCTGCTGCTAAAACCATATTCCCCAGATCATAATATGACTTTTACAAAATGTCGATGAAAATTAGGGCTTTAAATCGACCTTTAGTAGTATACTTTTTTATTTTAACATCGTATTTATGAGGCCCCTAACAGTGAGGAAATGGAACTCACATACTACAAGATGAAATGTAAGGGCGCAATGAAAAAAGCGAAGTCCCTACAGATCCCTTGCATTAAAAGAGATTTGCAGCAGCTGTTGTTCCTCTTTCAGCTCGCAAGCACTATTTAATAGGTAGCATCCAGACACCACCACCATCATCATCATAATAATAATCCTAGTTATATTAGTAAATGAGTCTTAGGATCACATCACATGCTACAAGAATCTCTCTTCATACAACTCGTAGCAACCATCGTGACATCTTGAAAGTTAATCTTTCCTTGAGGAATAGAGCCTCTTGTTTGTAAGGTCTTAATTCTTTGTCTTATTTCGTTTTTGTGGGTATCACAAATGACTCCAATCATATACTCTCCGTTTTCTGTTAGGATTGATATAACTTCTGAAGGAGGAAGTTTGCAATGCTGAAAGTTTGCTTTAAAAGAACACTGCTTTGGCAATAACATTAATAATGATTTTTAACCTCCATGCAATAAAAACCTATTTCACGAAGTAGGTATTACTGTATAATATGACATGATCTTGCTTTTCTAGTTAGTTAGAAGAAAGAAAGAAAGAATGAGTCTTAGCCGTGACAAATAACACTTAAAAATAGGAAAATTATAATTTTTCCCCTATGGCCGCCAGAAAAAAAACATCTAGGAAAAAAAGATTAATGAGTCGTGCTAAACAAAATAGACCTGTACCAGCTTGGGTAATAATCAGAACTCATAGACACGTGAGAACAAATCCAAAGCGTAGGCTATGGCGCAGGTCAGACGTCAACATTGGATAAAATAATAGTTTGATGTGAGGAAAAATATAAATGTCAACTTTAGACGAAGACTCGCCCCGAATTTATACTGTCAATCTCGGGAAAGCTTGGTTAACGCCTCAGTACAAAAGAACTGATAGAGTTGTTAATATGATAAGGGAATTTGCTAGAAAACATATGAAAAGTAAGGAAGTCAAATTGGATCAAGAGTTAAACAGGCACGTTTGGGAGAGAGGAAGAACTAATCCTCCCAGAAGGTTACGTGTAAGGATGGCAAAAGACGAGGGAGGTATTGTAGTTGTTTCTTTATACGAAGAAGTCATTGGGAAACCTGAGGAGATCGCTGACGATGAATTGAAAGAAAATCAGTTCTCAGAACAAGAAAAAAATGACAATAAAGAAGAAGAAGAAGAAAAAGATAGAGAAAAAGAAGATTCGACTACTGAAAAAAAGCAAGAGGAAATAAAAGAAGCTCAGAAAAGACGACCAAAACAGGAAAAACCTAGGAAAGGAAGAAAAAGCAAGAAATCATAAATCTTTTTTGATTGAGTTCAAAACTGCTAATCTTGTTGACGAAGGGTAGGAAAAGAGAATTTCAGTATTATTTATAAAGCTAGCAGGACTTCTCTGTTTAGAGAGCACCTCGCTAATTTAGTTTGTTGGATGCATTGTTGGCATGCTCAATGGATAACGTGGATCTTTGTTTTGTCTTAGTCTATTATGTTCTATTCTATATTTGGAATTGTAATCTCTATATCGGGTGAGGAATCCATCTCCTCCCAGTCCAAAGTCTTTTCCTGAGGAATTATTTCTCCAAGTGGATCGTATTTATCAAATCTCGTTTTCTCTTTAACAGAGACTAGCAAGTGGACTTTGAGATCTTGAGAACTAGCTACTGAAAGTGATATTTCGACCGCTTCTTCATCTTTGAAGATCCTTTGCAAAGTGTTGACTACAGAATTTATAGTTCCTATAGGAAGTTGGGTCCCACTCATAACATATAGAGTAGCTCTATTAACTGTGTTTGGATCAGTGTTGCCATATAACATAGCAAGACAATCCGTGATATGCGATTCTGCTGATCTGCTATCTTTTCTTCCAGTACACAAGAGATTCATGTCTTGTTCAATGTAATTGCTTGAAACCAAGGATATAACCTCACATAATGTGACATTTGCAATCTTATGACACTCTTCCAATGATAGGTCTGGATTATTTTCTAACAACGCATCATTATCAAACACTATTATAGCATCTGATGATTGTCTTAGACGCTTTAGAGAAATACCAGCTTGAAAGATTCTATCTTTCTCAAATCTAAAAGGCATTATAGCAAAAGATATTACTGTCTTTGATGGATATTGCCTTGAGATTTTACTTATTATTGGAGCAATAGCAGTACCACACCTGTCGGCTAGATTTGTAATTAAAACTACTGTAGAATATCGATCAATGGAGGACTTAATTTTTGATTCCAAGGATTGTCCAAATGACCGGATCTTGTAACTGGAAGGATTTATCCAGGAATATGAATTAATAAAGATGGAATTGCAATTTTGATCCTCCAAGTCTTTCTTCTCGTTGCTTATTAAGAGGCATTCGCATGCAAGGTTTTTACTTGAAACAGCCGCAATCTTAGTACCCACATCACCTATGCCTACAATTACCATAGGATTTACTAGTTCAACAAAATTACCATTTGTCGTAGCGCCCTCTCTCTCCCCATTCCGGAGTAGTAGAATTATTAGTTAAAAGTTTCGGTCAGATAGATAAATAACCAGAGGTGCACAAAGGTTGAGCCAGTTCTTACTAATCTTGATTCAACAAAGTACCACGCAAAGCAAACCTTGAGAATGAGAAAACCTTTGTTTTAACCTTGGAGCCTAATTCAAAGATACAGGAAGGATTTAACTTTGCCTTAGACGCAACGACAACTGGTTTGTAAGCATAATTTCTACCCTGTACAAACCTGTTAGTTATTTCGTCTATTATGATATCACCAGTCCAACCATTCCAAAGAGAATTACGAGCTATACTTATCTTTTCAACTAACTTATCAAGACAGTGAGTTCGAGTCTTAACGATCAGGCTATTAACTCCTTTGTCTTTAGCTGATAAAACCCCAGGTCTGGCACTATACTTAGATGAGTTGACAATATCTGGCTGTGTCCTGGTTAACAAATCCAAAGTCTTTTGGAAATCTTGTTCAGTCTCAGAAGGATAGCCCACAATTATATCCGTTGCTATTGTAATTTCAGGAATCCTTTTTCTAAAGGCATTGACCACTTCTTGAAATAGGCGAGCGTTATGCCCTCTCTTCATTTTTCCTAAAATGCGGTCGCTTCCGCTCTGAACTGGAATATGTAAGAACTTTAATATTTTGTCATTGTTTGCAAATATATCGATCAATGAATCTGCCATGTGAGGAATATACATAGGGTTCATCATACCTACTCGTATTTTGAAGTCTCCTTCAACTTCGCAGCAAGACCTAAGCAATTTCCCTAAATCTGATCCTATGTCTTTTCCATAACAACCATTATCTGTTGATGAAAGCCAAACTTCTCTACAGCCGTCCTTCACGTCTGAACTAACCTGTCGTATTATGTCGCCAATTCTATAGCTTCTCAAATGACCCTTGGACAATTTTGTTTGACAGAAGCTACATTGGCTCATACATCCACTTCCTATCTGCACAATGCTAACAATAGGATTTACTCGGATTCGCGGTAGATTTACCTTGTCAGATAAAGAATAGTCAAGTGCAACTTCTTTCTTACCTGAGATAGCAGTGCTGACTACTTCTGATACCCTGTCAATTGAATTCGGCCCAAGTAAACTTGCTAATGGGTTAATTGACTCTACTTTAATTCTGTCAGCCTTTGGCAGACAGCCTGCAACAATGAGGGGATTTCCAGACTTTGAAAGTTGACTTATTCTGTATAACATCTTGTGTTCAGTAGCATCTTTTACTGAACAGGTTACAATGATATTAACGGTTGCATCATGTTCACTTGTGGATATCTTGAAGCCATCTTTTTTGAGTAAACCTGCAATCATCTCAGAATCACTCATGCTTGCTGAACAACCATATCTTTCGATCCATACCCTTTGGTTTTTTTGATTATTACTTCCCTGATTTAGACCTAGCAGAGTGCTATTTGAAAGATATTTATCAGAATTGCCGCCTAAATCAGAAAGGTTTTTTTTGTCTAGTGTTTTACTTTTACTTCGTTTAGTTTTAAGAGATATGAATGACAAGATTTAGCACCACCACTACCACTACTATAACCAACAATATTGGACATATGTGTATTATCTAATGCAGATGTTTGAGCAAATATATGATTGTTATGATCTCTCTCCAAAATTTATTAATCATCAAAAAATTTCTCTTCATTTAGACTTAAAAAAATGGATAATACCAATGTAATTGTTAGTTTATAAATTGTAACCATAGAAATTCTAGCTTGATAAAAATAATACACAAATACAAAAAAATGATAATAATAATATCTCTCTTACTAGCCTCAAAGACGAGACAGCATCCCAGCATTCACTATTGACTCAGTGGCAGAGACTAACTCTCCAAGATCGTTATCATTGTGGGCTTCCGAGAAGCATCCCATCTTACCTGGTAAAAAGAATATGTCATGTTTTGCAAGTAGCGCTATATGATATCTATTTAATAGTTTTCTGTTTGACATTGCTACAGCAGCGGCGTTATCAATTTTAGTAACATTTCCATTAAGAAAGTGAGTCAAAAAAAGCGAACCTTTTCCTGTCAATTCCACATTGATTTTTGCATCATAAAATATCTTGCTGATTCTTTTTCTTGCTTCGCTTCCAAGCTTATTTAATTTATTATAAAGACTTTTCTTATTTCTCTCCAGATATTTTATAGTTGCAAGGCCTGCGCTCATTGTAACTGGATTCGCTGAAAATGTTCCGCCTCCAATTGAACATCGTTTATATTTCTGCTTCCTTCTGATAGGATCGACAATTGACATTACGTCTTTCTTGCCACATACAACACCAACTGGCATCCCTCCACCTACTATCTTTCCTAATGTAAATAGGTCCGGATCAAGTCTATAAACATTCATTGCACCATGAATAGATATCCTGAATCCTGTAACGATTTCATCCAATATGAAAAGACTGTCATTTTTCTTTGCAAATTCTTGCAAACCTAACAAGTATTGACGTGCAGCAGGAATACATCCTCCTGCACCTAGAATAGGTTCTATGATGATACCTGCCAGGTCATCTTTAATGGATTCTAATACTTTCAGGGATCGATCAAGATCGTTAAAAGGTATTGACTCTACAAAATTCCCTTCCTCATACAGAAGTCCTAAACTTTCGTCGAATTCAAAAGGGTAGTTTACTGTTTGCAATAAAGAGGTGTTAAATCCATGCCAGCCTCCAATAGCCTTAACAATCACTCTCTTGCCAGTTTTTGCTCTGGCAACCCGTATTGCATACATAGTTGCTTCTGAACCTGTGCTTGAAAATCGTATCAACTCCGCCTTGGGCATAAGTTTTTGGATCGCCTCAGCTAATTCGACGCTTATGTTGTTAACAGTTCCATAGAGTATTCCAGATTTGATTTGTTTAGAGACTGCTGTAATAACTGAAGGATGAGAATGGCCAAGAACCAATGCCCAATGTCCCATCCAATAATCAGTGTATCTATTACCATCAGCGTCAAACAAGAAATTTCGCTTAGCATTGCTTACAAAGAATGGGTATGGCTCAAAGAAGCGAATGTTATGGTTGATTCCTCCTGGGAACACCTTAAGTGAGCGAGCATAGTTTTTCTTTGACAATCGAGTTTTGCTTTCGTATATGGCTTGATAA
>JGI10213J12805_10005240_pt1 | contig 12135 bp, 14 predicted proteins | sample WisNatreferecore_FD_12805 | JGI IMG/M metagenome (IMG submission 12805)
TAGCACTGAAGGCGCGCTACCAATAGGATTTTGAATAGGAATTGATCCCCTTGGGATCATTGCCATTTTTAACCTAGTATCATTTAATTCATAATTCCTTGTTGAAGAACGTCGTTCATAACTTTTCTTAAGCATTTTTACTGCATTTTGATCAACTACGAGTTCAAGACCCAAAGCGCTGCCAACACCTCGCAAAGTATTATCGTCATACGTAGGTCCAAGACCACCAGAAATAATCAGCCAATCCGGCCTCCTTCTGAGAGACTCATTTACTGCTGAGGATATCTCATGGACATCATCTCCAACTACTGTTATTCTTTTTACATAGCCACCAACTTTTGTGATTTTGCCAGAAATCCAATAACCATTGCTATTGATGGTGGTTCCTGAAAGCAATTCATTTCCAACAGATAACAATTCAATAGTAACTTCTGTTGTTGGTGTTGTTATAGTCATGTTTATGCACTAATACAACTGCATATATTGAACTTTACATATGATAGATTCGTATATTGTGTCTTTGTCTTTTACACTACATTCTACGGAAGCTTCATTTCCTGCTTCAACCATGACCCATATTAACTCTTGAGTAAAGTTGATCTGCACGTCATTCAGAAGAACGTCCTTTTTCATGCTTCCTTAGTATTCGTTTATATATTTATTATCAGTAAAATCTAGCAGTTGCCTAGTGTTAATTTTAAATTAGTATCATCAACGATAGAAATGATGATAGAAATTGCATATACAGCTGGTAGAAGGATAGATTCTAATGAAATGTTCTGTATTTCGACTTGACTAAGAGTTTTATCAATTAACTCACAACTATGTTGCTGCCATCTTGTTGAATTTCATTCTGATTCATTTTTCATATTATTATTTCAGACCACATGAAATGGTCGAAACGGAGAATTCTAATTTGGCTTCTGATGTTTTATTTATTGATTCATTAATTCAATTTCATCAGAAAATTGAACTAAACTAAGTCACTCTACTGGCTGGACTCAACCTGCATGGAACCGCTTTAGGGAACTTTTAAAGAGTGTTCATCAGTATTATTGCTATCTATTTTCATACCAGCAACTTTTTTATGCTATCTCCTATGGACCCTACAGATACTATTTATTATTTTTACAAGAATCAAAAAATAATAATATTATATAATCTATTAATTGATCTCAATAGTATGACGAATCTGAAGGGGTGTATCTTGCTTAATATTTTTTAGAAAACTCATAGAGAATATCAATAACAATAAAAAACTACAATCAGATTCAGATGCAATTTCTACATTATCTTCAGCATGCATTAGCTTAAAAACAAAACTTGGTTTGAAAAGCACCAGACGATGTGGCATTTGTGTTGAAAAGGTAAAGAATGAAATGCACTCCTCCTTTGATGAATTAAAATTATATATCGAAAACCTTCTTGATGCAACTAAAAAGTATGCCTTTGATCTGTCTTATGCTATTCATATCGACTACAACAGTGGCTATCTTTGGATAATAATAGATGCTAACAAAATAGAAGATAGTATAGCATGCATAAGTGCAATAGGGGAGACTATAGAACAAAAAGGATTTTCACAACACTTACTATCTGCAGTTTTTGAATTTGGTAAAGACGGAAGTGAACGTCAGCCATATTATTTGGTTTATAACTATGAACTTGACAAATTTTATCCCTTTGTTCCTATCATGAGTAGACGAAAAGCAAGAAATAATCAGGAAGAAATGAAGATTATGAGAGCTATTGCAGATGATAGGTTGCCCTTTGAAGAAGATATGGATCGATGGCATCCTATATGGGGTCTGCCATTTTAGATTAAATTTCATTAAAAAGGCTCTTGAGGAGTTCTTAGTCAGTCAAGAGGTTTTTATTTTATCACGTACGCTCAAAAGATGGGTTTATTTTTTCCTCTTCTTTATTACAAAGTGTTTATTTATTAATAATGGAATTTCTGAACCAACATTTTTGTAATTTGACGAACCAAAATCAATCGCCTCAACAACTAGGGTTAATGTGATAAATAAAAATAAAAATAATAGAAGTTATCGTCGCGCCTGAAGTTGTATCATAACTTCAAAGCGTCTTCCATATCGGTTAATGCTTACCCTTAGCTTATCGTTTATATTCTTCTTTCTCACATTCACTGAAATTTCTGCAGTATCATCTATTCTCTTGCCATCAATTGCTTCAATTATATCTCCCTTTCTCAATCCTGCACCATCAGCTGGGCTATATGGTTCTACATGTGCTATTAAAACACCCTCTGTTGTTGGTAGCCTGTAATACTGGGCTAATTGTCTTGTTATTTTTACATACGAGATTCCAATCCATGGTCTATTGGTTACTCTTCCGTTTAGCATTAGCTCTGTCATTACTGATTTAGCAATGTTGATCGGTACTGCAAATCCAATACCGTGTGCATATGGCATCTTTGCTGTATTAATTGCTATAACCTCACCTTTTGTATTGGTAAGAGGTCCACCAGAGTTGCCTGGATTTATTGCTGCATCAGTTTGAATTAATTCTAGCACTCCTTTTTCAAATTGGATCTTTCTGTTTAATGAGCTTACAATTCCAGTAGTTACAGTTGGCCCTCCACTTAAACCAAATGGATTACCAATCGCAATCACTATTTGACCGATTTTCAAATTATCAGAATTTCCTAATGCAGCGAATGGAAGTGATTCTGTAGAATCTAATTTTACTACAGCCAAATCTGTCGTCTCATCAGTTCCTATGACTTTTCCGTCGAACACGCTTCCGTCAGCTAACGTAATCTTTAGTGTCTGTGCGTCATCAACAACATGGTTGTTGGTAAGGACATGACATCTCTCGTCAATTATTACACCTGAGCCAACACCTTCAACCGGAAATATACGAAATAGTTGGTCATGTACCGTTCTTACACTTGCAATATTTACAACACTTTTACTTACTTTTTCGACAGCATTAACAATTATGTCGTCATTAACTGGTATCATATTCTATATTATTATGTGCCTCCATTGACTGTTATTGTTGTTAACTGGATCTAGATGCTTCTCCAGGAGTGATTGTGAGCTCAGTCTTTTTTTCACCTCTTATTATAGCAAGCTTTACCGATTTTCCAACGACGTCTTGTTTTAAAAGTTGTCTTCTTAGGTCATGCATATTTGTGATAGGTTCATTATCAAACTTTACAATAATATCGCCTATTAATAGCCCAGCTTTCTTTGCAGCAGTATCTTTTTCCACTGATAGGACTATGAGGCCTTTTACTTGACTTGGTTCTAGTTGCGTGCCTACTTCAGGTGGAAGAGAAATTATGTCTGTAATAATACCAAGATATGCTCTCTTAATTACTCCATCTTTTGCTAGTTTGTCTGCGATATTTTTGACTTTGCTTCCTCTGATTGCAATTCCACGAGACGAAATATAGGCTGCATTTAATCCTATCATCTTTCCTTCTACATCTACCAGTGGACCTCCTGAATATCCAGGATTCAGAGAAATATCAGTAATAACGATATTATCCATTATGCCTGCCCACCACCATACTCCTCGTCCTTCTCTAATTGAACTCCTTTCGCTTGTGATTATTCCTTCTGTAATGCTAGGATATTCTCCATAGGGGTTAGCAAGAGCAAGAACAAACTGTCCTGCCTTCAGATTTTCAGAATCGGCCAATTCTATTGGCTTTAAGGGAATGCTATCATTACCACTGGCCTCAATTTTTAGGAGTGCAATATCAGAATATGGATCATTACCTATAACCTTGGCTGGAAAGGACTTGCTGTCATTGCTTAGACTTACTTCTACTTCGTCTATTTTTCTGACTAAATGGCTGCAAGTCACTATATGACCATCAGTGGTCCAAACAACTCCCGAACCATTTCCTGTATTCCTTGGACGTACGCTTACTACAGATTGTGATACCTTATCGGCCACATTTTCTATTGCCTGAGATAACAATACTAATGTGTTTCTACTATCCTGGATCCTTTTTTCGATCATATTTTTTATTCATCACACTGAATATAGTTAGATTTTACAGTATTTTTTGACTAAGAATAAACAGGCTTGGTCACATGTAGTATATTCATGGATTAATAAGTTGTCATAGAAAAAATCATGTAGGATGACCTAAGCTAATGTAGTTGAAAATCTCTCATAGGTTTTAACATTTCTTGAATTTGAATTGATTTTGGATAAAAAAGAAAAGATACAAGCTTATCATTAGCCAAAGAATGCAATGTATGAAGTAGATTTACTTACAAATGCTATGGTAGTAGATGATGACATGAAGATTGTAAAACAGTAGCTCAAGGAACAAGAGAAAAAAGAGGATGACAAAGAATGAAAAGAAACTAAAGATAAGGTGTTAGACGGATTGCAAAAAAGTGATGAAAGTTGTGGCAATTAACCAATTGTATTTTTAGTATTTAATGCGCTTTCAATAGTAAGTTCGCTATATTGTTATATTCTTAATGGACCTTTTCCATTTCATATGAGATAATGCATAGATTTGGTGAGAGGGCTTATACAAGTTATGGACTGGTCATTCTCATGGTAATTAAGCAGCCAATAGTATAGCAACTGCCTATAGGGCTAATTAATTGTACTAAGAATTAAATCTTTTAAATCCGGCAGGTTTTAATAAGATGTAGTAGAAGTGAGCTGACTTGGTGACTTAGAATATGTTTGCTTCAACTACTAAATTAAGTAATGAAAGTAAACACCCACATTTTGCACTATGTGGTTCTTGTTTATGGTGTGCAACTGTTTTGGGATCAGAAGTAATAAACAAACAAGCAGATAATGGTATTATCAACATATGTCCAATATGTCATAAAGATGATCTATCTCTAATGCCAGTTGCAGTAGAGACTTTGCAGATAGTAACTAAGCATTCCAACAATGCGAGAACCGCTAGAAGGAAGTAGTAAAGAGATAATGTCCTAAAAACAACTAAAGTAATGTCTTTCTTTAGCTGTAGAGAGTACACTTGCTATAATAAAATGGCTCTCTACAAACAGGGCTCCTATTCTTATGACAAGCATAAATAATTCCGCATCTAGTACAGTGGTGATGGCACAGTAATGATAATTGTTCTATTATGGTAGCTGTTGAGGTCCTGGTTATTTTTCATTATAGACAGTTTCATACTCTTAATAAACCGTTTGCTTAATATTTTGTGTCAAATTGGTGATTTCCTTTACGCCAATTTAGTTCATTTGTTTTCGTTGTACTTATGTGACTGTAATTATTTTAGCCATCAGTGTCTTCTTTGAAGAGGTTAGATTTAGTAGCAACAATGATGATTATTTTAGGGAGGATGCAGATATAATAACTAGGTTTGCCTATGATTCTAGGTTAGATATATACTGTAGAATTTGTAGATCTTACAGTCATACTTCCTCAGTAGTACCGCAACCTAGTAGTAAATACAAGTATTATATCCAAACGCCTGAGAAGAAAACCATCTAGCTTAGGTATAAAAACAAATATCTGCTTATATGAGATTTGAGCAATAACTAAGGTGGTCAGCAACAAGTTCTTTGGTTGGCCAGTTACAGCCCTGATTTCACTGTATTTTACAAAGGTGGTAGAGTGAAAGGTGACAGCATAAAATACCGATTAATTTTAGAGTATGTATGACGTAATAATATCTAAAAAGTAATAATGAAATACCGAAGCCGACTTGAAATAATTGCAAGCATGTTGGAAGTTGCAGCTAGTGGAGATGCTTCGAGAACGACAATAATGTATAGGTCATTTATCTCTCATGCACAGTTGAAAGAATTTCTTTCATTTCTATTGCAAAAGGGTATTATTATTGAGTATCGAAAAGAAGGAAAAGGGAATAGAGAAGAGAGAACTCTTTACAAGACAACAGAAAAAGGGCTACATTTCTTGCACATATATAATGAAATGAACGATTTACTCGGTATAAAAAAAACAAGAAAAATGAAATAAAAACAAACCGCTAAGATCGACATTTTATAAATAGCGTCAACAAAACAATAAAAATATAGACACTGGTGCAAGTAAGTAAGTCATAATACCCATATGAATTACATACCTATAACTGAAAATGATAGAGAAGAGATGTTAAAGCACATTGGAGCAAGCTCTATTAATGATTTAATCGTGGATTTTAAACCTCTTCTTAACGAAAAACTGGATCTCTCTAAGCCGATAAGTGAGCTTGAATTATTTGAACATATGAAGAATTTATCACAAAAGAATAAGATTATGAAATACTTCATTGGAGCTGGATCTTACAATCATTATATCCCGTCTGCAGTAAATCATTTATTAATGAGGGGGGAATTCCTTACAGGATACACACCATACCAAGCAGAAATGAATCAAGGAACCCTACAGGCAATGTATGAATTCCAGTCATTCATATGTCTTCTTACAGGTATGGATGTAGCTAATGCTTCTATGTATGAAGGCGCATCTGCATTGGCAGAAGCAGTATTGGTTTCGTCATCTTATAATAGAAGGAAGTGCATTTTTGTAAAGAATGAACTCAACCCTCAATATTTGGAAGTTTTAAAAACATATTGTGAAGGAGCAGATCTCAGAATTGTAAATGAAATTGATGAGAATACGGCATGTGTGATTGCTCAGAATCCCGACTTTTACGGAAATGTTCACAATTTACTGCATTTATCAGAACAGGCACATAAAGTAGGTGCACTTTTTATTACTTGTGTTGTCGAACCTATTTCGCTAGCAATACTAGAACCGCCTGGAAATTATGGTGCTGATATAGTAGTCGGTGAAGGGCAATCCTTTGGTATTCCAGTAAACTTTGGAGGTCCTTATCTTGGATTTATGGCAGTCAAGAGTTTCTTATTAAAGAAAATTCCAGGAAGAATTTGCGGCATAACTACAGATTCCAAGGGAAATAAAGGATTCGTACTAACTTTTCAAGCACGAGAACAACATATACGCAGGGAAAGAGCAACAAGTAATATAACAACTAATGTGGCACTGATGGCCATAGCTTCAACTATTTATTTGGCACTTATGGGGAGAACTGGATTAATCAATGTCGCAAAGCTGTCTTATAGTAGAGCGCACTTATTGCATGATAAATTGAAGAAAATTGGCTTCAAAGCTTTAAACAAAAAGCCATTTTACAATGAGTTCATTATGGAGATGCCTATAGGATCTTCTAAAAGGGTTTTTTCAAGCTTATTAAAAAAGGGGATTCTTGGAGGCCTTGATTTAGGCGAGGATAAAATTTTAATTTGCTGTACTGAGATGAATACACTTCAAGATATACAATCGTATATTTCAGAAGCGGAGGCGACAATAAAATAAAATGAAGCTAATATTCGAATATGGAGAAGAAAATACTACAGTACATGTGCCAAATGCTGATGATAAAGAAGGAGAAGAAGGAAGAGGAATACTATTAGAAGAAGATGATATTCTAGTTGGATTACCAAAAGATCTAATGCGAAAGGAACTTCCTCTTCCCAATGTGAGTGAGATCAACGTTGTCAGACATTATACTAATGTATCAAGAATGAATTTTGGGGTCGACCTTGGATTTTACCCATTGGGTTCCTGTACGATGAAGTACAACCCAAAGATAAATGAAGATGTTGCAAGACTAGATGGATTTAGGGATCTACATCCCCTCTGTCATGAAAGTTGTATTCAGGGATCATTAGAATTGATGTGGGAATTAGAGCAAGATTTGAAGAAAATCTCAGGTATGGATGCTTTTTCATTTCAACCTGCAGCTGGAGCGCAGAGCGAACTTTTAGGCGTTATGATAACAAAAGCTTACTATAAGCAAAATAAGGAAAAAAGGTCCAAGATAATTATCCCTGATTCTGCTCATGGTACAAATCCTGCAACTGCAGCCATGTGTAAGTTCGAAACTATAACTATTCCATCAGACTCACGAGGCAATATAGATATTCACAAATTCAAGGAATCACTTAAACACGATGTTGCACTTGTGATGTTAACAAACCCAAATACACTTGGGCTTTTTGAAGAAAACATTCTAGAGATTAGTGATTTTGCACATGCAAATGGGACATTGATGTATTGCGATGGCGCAAACATGAATGCACTACTGGGAATAACCAGACTAAGCGATCAGGGATTCGATATAATTCACTTGAACTTACATAAGACCTTTTCCACCCCTCATGGTGGAGGAGGCCCTGGTGCAGGAACACTTGGAGTAAAATCATTTTTGGCTGATTATTTGCCATTGCCACGTGTGGTAAAACAAAAAGATAACAAGTTCTCGCTAGATTACACTAAACGAAAATCCGTCGGAATGATTAGGTATTGTTATGGAAATTTCGGTATGCTGGTTAGAGCTTATTCTTATATTAAATCATGGGGTAAGGATATAAGAAAGGTGTCTGAGCAGGCAATAATAAATGCTAATTACCTTCTTAGTCTGTTAAAGGATGATTATGAAGTTCCGTATAACCGTAGATGCGCTCATGAATTTGTCGTGTCTTCTAAGAGACTTGGCGAAAAGAGCGCTTTGAATATTGCGAAAAGGCTTTTAGATTATGGTTTTCATCCACCAACCATCTATTTTCCTCTTATTGTTCGAGAAGCGTTAATGATTGAACCTACTGAAACAGAAAGCAAAGAAACACTGGACAAATTTGCAAAGACATTAAGAACTATAGCAAATGAGATAAGAGAGAATCCAAATATTGCCAAAGGATCTCCCTATACAAAATTGGTTGGTAGATTGGACGAGGTCGCTGCAGCACGAAAGCCAAATTTACGATGGGTCGCACCAACACCACCTGTACAACACCACTCCCAACAATTGGACGGAAAAAATCATAGCGTGGTACAAGATCTATCTACTAAAAAACTTTGAATTCTAAAAATGGTGAATCGAAGAGTACGCAATATACACAAATCAAAAAAATTGATTAGAGTTTTACTTGAATATGATGATTATACTAAAATAATTAACTCCATAACAATAACTGGCGATTTTTTTCTTCACCCAGAAGAAAGTTTAGATGAACTTGAAGCCAACTTGATTGGCACAAAATTAGAAAAAGATGCTGTTAAGCAAAAGATTGAGAAATGCTTGAATCACTCTGAAGCATTTGGCTTCGATTCAGAGTCTATGACAGATGCTATTATTGGATGCCTATGCGGAATAAAATTAAGAATATGAAAAAAGAAGAAAATGAAAAAGAAATCAAAATGAGTGTCAAGTTTAGCAGAATCCGAATTTTAGAGACATGGTATAATTCAGGACCATGGAATATGGCTCTTGATGAGGTATTAATGGATAGTGTAAACCAATGCATACCGACTTTAAGACTTTATGGCTGGCATCCATCAGCTGTATCAATAGGGTACTTCCAGAGCATGGATGAAGAAGTAGATGTAAAAAACTGCAAGCATATGGGTATTGATGTTGTCAGGAGAATAACAGGAGGTGGAGCAGTATTGCATGAGTCTGAGTTAACTTATTCATTTATCACAAAGATTTATCCACAAAATATCATAGAATCCTATTACTGGATATGTGATCCAGTAGTAATATGCATAAACAAGCTTGGATTCGATGCAAAATTTGTCCCATTAAATGACATAATCATCAATAACAAGAAAGTATCAGGAAATGCTCAAACTAGGAAAAAAAATACACTTCTACAACATGGAACAATCTTATTAGATGTTAATGTGGAAAAAATGTTTTCCGTGTTAAAGGTTCCATCTGAAAAGGTCAAGGACAAGATGATCAACGATGTAAAATCAAGGGTGATGGGATTGAATAAGACGTTTGAACAGGTAGCAGACAATCTTAAAGAGTCTTTTAGTGAGAAATTTAGTGCTGAGATTATTGTCGATAATTTGACCGTAGAAGAAAAGGAAAATACGAAAAGGTTAGTGACAGAGAAATATGTTTCAAATCAATGGAATTGGAAAAGATAAAAAAATTAAAAGAAGACTTATTGCTAGCTAATTGGAGAAGGTACCGTAGAGACTAAATACATATGTATGATGCGGTAGTTATAGGTGGAGGTCCTGGGGGCTATGTTTGTGCTATCAGGGCAGCACAACTTGGTGGTAACATCTGCCTAATTGAAAAGGATGGATTAGGCGGAACTTGTACTCAAAGAGGATGTATTCCCACTAAATATCTGCATTCTGTAGGTGACATAATAAGAGGAGCAACTTCTGCAAAGAAAAATGGGATAAATATAAAACTTGATTTGGATTATAAAGTTTTAAAGTCCAGAATGGAAGCTACGGTTTCTAAACTTGCGTCAGGAACAAAGATTCTTCTGAAAAGCAATGGAGTACATATACTGGAAGGTGAAGCGCATCTAGTTTCAGCAAACAATGTAGCAGTTAATGATATAATGGTTGAAACAAAAAATATTGTCATTGCTACTGGAAGTTATCCTATTTGTTTGCCAGGATATGACTTTGGAGAAACTATATTATCAACTAGCTCAATTCTGCAATTAGAAGACCTTCCCAAGTCTATTACTATTATTGGAGGAGGATATAGTGGATGTGAATTTGCTTCTATTTTGAATGCTCTGGGATGTAAGGTATCATTGATCGAGGCTGAGGATCATCTACTGCCATTTCAGATTCAGGAAATTGGAAATGCAATTGAGAAGTATATGACTCTTGATGGTGTAAATGTACTGACAAAATCGAAAGTAGAAAAAGTCATCGGTAACACAACATTTGTTAATGGGGAAAAACTTGTAGCGGAAAAAATTCTAGTTTGTATAGGCAGAAGACCAAATATAAATTCTAATGAATTAAATAATGTTGGTATAAAGTTCAATCAGCAAGGCATTATTGTAAATGAAAAAATGCGAACCAATATTTCCACCATATATGCAATTGGGGATGTAATAGGCATGTATGAGCTTGCACATGTTGCCTCAAAACAAGGTGAGGTTGCTGCTGAAAATATAATGGGAATAGAAGAAAACAACAATAGCCGCATTGACTACCAATCTTTGCCTGTTTGTGTATTTACCTATCCAGAAGTTGCGTTCGTAGGTGATTTAAATGGAAGATCTGGAGAATTTCCCCTTGCAGCAAGCGCAAAGGCAAATTGTTTGGGAGAGATTAAGGGCGTTGTTAAGGTCTTTGAGCAAGAAGGAAAACTTATTGGAACTTATATCATTGCACCACATGCAGGCGAAATAATAGCCGAAGCAGCACTAGCGATTAAAATGGAACTAAATATTAAAGATATTTTTAATGCAATACATGCTCATCCTACTCTTCCAGAGTCATTTGCTGAAGCTCTAAGAGATATTAATAGGGAATCTATTCATCTGCCAGCAAGGAATAGGATTAGTAAAACTGCTCATCCTTAGCTGATATAATAATAGATGTAGAAAAAGCTATAAAAAACTACTGAACCAACCCATTTACCAGCAGCAAAAATAGTTAGTTTCAAAAATAAAAGATCAATTGACGATAGCTATTGAATAGAATAATGATATTTTGATGATAGTAAGTTATGTTTATATTATGGCCAGATACGATGGCTGGGCCGACAAATAAAAAATGACACAATTATTGTACAAAGAAGAAAAAGAACAGCAGCAACAATCGCCAGCCTTTATAAACTTCATTGAAAGTTTATCTGAATCAAAAGCTACTCGTCGCTCTTATCGTGAGCAACTAAACAAATTTATGGAATTTCATAAAGACCCGCAGGATCTTTTGTTATGGGATTCAAAAGTAATTGAAAATAAAATTATACAGTTTGTAGTTGCATGAACTCCGTAAATTGATAGAGCGCGCCGATCCTAGAATGCGCGTTATCATTTACCTGATGTGTGTAGTGCGGGGCTGCGGGTCGGCGCTTTGTCAAATCTATGTGTTGGAGACTTGCGTAAAATAGAAGAATATGGAATATATGAAATTACGGTATACGCAGGCGAACCAGAATCCTACAAAACTTATTGTAGTGTTGAGTGCGCCGCCGCTATTGATTCATATCTAGAGTCAAGAAAGCGTATCGAAAGAGAGAAAATGACTTATTTAGACAAAAGGAGTAATAATTGAGGACTTGTACAGTGCCTAACAGGTGCAAATAGCAACTTGAGTTGCTCGAGTTGCTCTTGGTTATAGTTGGTTGGTCTG
>JGI10213J12805_10029766_pt1 | contig 12125 bp, 11 predicted proteins | sample WisNatreferecore_FD_12805 | JGI IMG/M metagenome (IMG submission 12805)
GTATGCGTCTAGTTTATGTCCCAATCATATCTTGGTACAACTTCTTTTTTAATAATTGGCGACGTAATCAATTAATCCAAACTCTCTTTTCTGTTCTCCTTGATTACACATTTACAAAAACAGTGGTATTGCAAAACACTTTACCAGGCCGCTCAATGATAGGCCGGTGCAGGTTGTAATGCGCTCTCACAAATCTTAATCTATCTTTGGATATCCATTTACCACAGTTATAACAGCTAACATATTTTGTTATTGGCATTTATCCTGGTGCGCCAGGAGCAAAAGGTAGTCCACTACTAAAATCAAACTGCAAGTACCTGTTCTTCTTATTCAAAGCGACGATAATTCCCTGAGTCTTCAATACGTAAATGTTAATTGCAAGTTGTGAGGCTATTGCTTGCCAGTCCGGGTTGTCATTTTCGGGTCGTGCGGCTTTGTATGACGTGTTTACTCCATCATGTGCTAATCTATTTCTAGCATTTGTTCTGCTAACGCGATATATCATGCTCTGTTATTTTTGATTCGAAATTTGGATTTGTTCTGCTAGCGCGCGCTTATATCTATAGTATGACATGTGTGGTATTTACATTTTCTCTATTATGTAGCGGTCCCGAAGTCCGGCAGCCAAATTCTTAAGTATCTTTTGATAAATAATTTCTCTTCGTCGTATTTTCAATTTTTGTATCACTTTGTACATATTCATGACACACGAACTATATTTGAACTAATTAACTCCGGCACGCTCAGACCAGGCAATCATGAGCCATTTGTACTTACCATGCACGAGAGCCAGAAAACCAGCTTCATCGGTTTGATAATACGGGTAAACTAAATGCAAAAGTTGCCCCTTTCCCATCAGGATTATTCTCAGCCCAAATCTTGCCGCCATGAGCTTCTACTATGCTTTTGGATATATATAGGCCAAGACCAGTTCCTCCTCTTTCAGATTTCGAGGCAAACTTGGTAAATAGTCTAGGTAATATTTCTGAATCTATACCGATACCTGTATCTTTTACAGAGATAAAAACAACTTTTTTGTTGTCATCTTCTTCTTCTTTCTGTTCAGCCGAAACAATTATGCTACCTTCTTCTTTGGTAAACTTAATAGCATTACTTAGAAGATTAGATAGAATCTGTGATATCCTTCCTTTATCTCCTTCTATATTAAAGTCATCGTCTTTACCTGTAAATATTATTTTCATGTTATTTTGTTCTCTTTCAATTTGACTTCTATGCTCAGAAATAACACTCAGGATTAAATCATTTAGACTGAATCTCTGCTTCTTTAAATGTAGAGACTGACTTTCAATTTTTGTAACATCCAATATGTCTTCTGTGAGACGCTGCAGCCTTTTTGCATTTCTTGAGATAACATCTAATAACTGGCTAAATTCTGCCGTATCTTCATTAATATTTTTTATTTTAGAACTGACAACTTCAGATAAGCCAAGTATTGGTTGTATAGGAGTACGTAATTCATGAGCAGCTATATTGATAAACTCTTTTTGCATTTTATCATGAACTTTTAGTTGTTCATACAGTTCACCTTGTTTCCAAAGACTCTCAAAAATAGATGCATATGATAGCGCAATAGGTCTGCTATTAGAATATGCAGCTAATCCTGCTGCATCATAATAATTATCTCTTGTATCATCTCTTGACTCGATAATCAGAGATTCTTTTTTATCAACTATTATGATTCCTATACTGGTTTGTAAACTCTTATCGATATTTCTGATATTTAGTTCTGGGAGTGCTAATATTACTTCATTCATTATTTTTATAATTTGTTGATCATCAGCAGGGATCAATATTCTAACTCTTACGTTGCGATCAAGTATTTCTTTAAATAAGTGCATAGCACCTGCTCGTACTTGGCGACGAAATGCATTAATTGAAGGATATATTCTCAATACTTCATTTTTTGCCGATCTTACTACGTCATAGGATAGCTTTAATGATTCCACAGGATTTTCTATAATCTCTATATTTGTTGACTCAATTCCTTCTTCAATAGTCTTTATTCTCTCTACTGCATCAGTGCCATTCTCCCATAATTCTTCAAAAACAGAATTAAAGTGATTAACATATACAGGTTCATTACTGACCAGAAGACTTTGAACAGGCTTTCCTTGCTCCATCTTCTCAATTGTCGCTCCTATTTCCTTATCTGAAACTCCAAAACTCATTGGTGGCAAATTCTCGAAATGCTTTATTTTTACCCCAGAACCAAGCAATATTTTGGCTATCCCTACATTGTCTTTATCTATATTAGTTATGTATAGGACTCCTTTGTGCTCTCCTTTCTTGTATCTATCTAATACCTTGTTTGTGACTTCGAAAAGATAGTTATAAGTGAATCGCATTCCTCCAGAAGTTGCACAAATGGATAACTCATTAGAGGATTCATTAATTCGAACTATTTCCTTGATGACGTTATCTTGTTCTTGTACCACCTTAGTTTCATAACGTATTATTCCTTCTTCAATCTCTCTTATTCTCTGCTCTGCAGGTATTGCTTTGCTCCATAAAGTTTCAAAAAAATATTGACCCTGTTCTACAACTTCTTTGACGTTACTATATACAATATGTGAAGCTGGTTTTCCTTTCTCGTGAATAGTTCCAGGTGATACATATTCTTTTTCACTAACATAGAGGTTGCTTTTAATACCATCTAAGTGACGCAGCTCGTCTACATTGATTGTACTTATTAGTTCTTTGCAATAAGACATGTTTTCACTTGTAATTTCAGTAACATATCTTAATTTTATACCTCTTTTCTTAGCATCGACAAAGGTCTTCTTCAATACTTCAATATCAAAGAGCAGAGATGGGCGCGTATAATCGACACAAGCATCAATTCTCTCGTTAGCTTTATCTACAAAATCTATTACTGTATTGATGACATTGTAAGGGTTATAATATACATCAGTTTTTTCAGTTGTTTTTCTTTTCATAGATAGCCAACGGCCGTGTAGAGAAGCTAAACCACTTTTGATACTTATAATTTGCTGCTAAAATTCTGATAAAATTTGCAGATAAGAAGAAAAATAACCAAAAAATATGATCGCATGCAAATACTTATTATACTACTTAAATAAATAAGCATAAAACACAAGTGAATTATTCTCTGTATTCGTTTCAAAATAGAGGTATATTTTAAAACTTGGTTATCCTGAAACTACATGGTTTGCTTCGTTGCGATAGAGAAGAAGAAGAAGAAGGATCAGTAACTGGATCGCTGGATACTCTATTGTTAATCATGAGATATCATCATCCTCTTCACTCACTATTACCGTGGTATGAAGTTCATCATCGTCTACTATCAATAATCTCTTTTAGCTAATTGCCATTGTTGTTCTCATTCATAGCGATTGGCAGACTAAATGCAAATGTTGCCCCTATATATCTATCACAAATATTATTATTCTCAGCCCATATTCTGCCACCATGTCTTTCAATTATACTCTTAGAAATAAATAACCCCAAGCCAGTACCTCCAGCCTGAGATTTCGTAGCAAATTTTGTAAAAAGTTTCGGCAACATCTCTGGGTGTATACCTGTCCCTGTATCCTTTATCTTAACAATGATATCGTTGCCATTATCTTTTCTTTCAACAGTAATAGCAATACTACCCTCATTTGTGAACTTGAATGCATTACTTAACAAGTTATAAACAACTTGACACAGCCTGCTTCTATCTGCCTCTATAATGGTTCCATCTTTTTCTTGAGATTTATAAGATAAGATTATATTGTTTCTGTTCTTAATTTTTTGTTCGTATTCACCCAAGATCTCCATTATCATCTCTTTGAGATTGAATTTTTCTTTCTTTAAAAATAGAGATCCACTTTCAATTTTTGTAACATCTAATATATCTTCTGCAAGTTGCCGCAGTTTTTTTGAGTTTCTAACAATAACATCTAGAAGTTCCTCTTCTTCTTCTTCCTGTATGTTCATTACGGTGCTACTACTACTATTTCCTCCTTTTCTGCAGAGAAGGAATTCAGATAGCCCAAGTATTGGCTGTATAGGTGTTCGCAGTTCATATGCTGCCACATTTATAAATTCATCCTTTAATCGATCTTTGTGTTTTAGTTCTTCATTTGCATTTTCTAGTTCATTTGTTAATTCATTTTGTTTATTGATATAGTTCTTTAGAGATTTTGCCATAGAATTAAAGGAATTACTTAGAATTGAAAGTTCATCATTCCCCATGCCGTTAACTGATACATCAAGGTTTCCTCTACTTATTTCAGATGTTGCAGTAGTCAAAGCAAATATTGGTTTTAAAATTCTCATAACAAGGTAAAGTACAACAGCAGCGACTGCAATATTTAAAACCGCAAATATTCCTTGCAGAAACATTGAATTCTGTGAACTACTTCTTGCATACTCTCCTAACTTTGTAACCAATACATTTGATGAATCTACTAAAGATAATTCTGTTGTTTCTATAGTTGCTTTTATAACATTGTCTGTTGCTACTGATGTTGCTACTGTATTGATCTTTTCATTTGGTTTGATTATATTGTTTGTTAGGGTTGTTTTTAGCGAAATCCATTTCTGATAAATTGTATTCCAATCATCCAGAAATTCTGATGGCAATGGTTTTAGATCAATATCTGATATCTTTCCACCTTGCCTTAATGTCAAGATATTTGATTCCAGTTCGTTCATTGCAGAGTTTACTTTAGAAACATCACTAACACTAGCATCTTCCAAAAAGTATTCTGATATCTGAAGCATGAGATTAGAAGTGAGAAATCGATTCTTTCCTGCAATATTTATTGAATTTCCTAAATATGTCCCTTGTGATTCATAATAAGAAAGTATACTAAAACTACTGATAATAAAAACAATTTGAATAACAACTAATATTCCTATTTTTAAGCCTATTTTAGAACGTATCAATCTAAAAATATTAGTGTCATACTTCAATGTTGATCAAATATATAGTGATGGATGTATTTCAATGTATAAGAATAACAACAACTTTAGAATCATAAAAACCAAAAAATAACAAGTAACTACATTATGCAATTTTAACCTGGAGTCATATGTCTCTCATTAGGGCATCTTGAGCATGATGCTTTGCCATAGGTAACGAAGGGTTTGCGGCATTATTCGTAGTCTTTCTTTTGTTTTATTTTGTTTAGTTTAGTAAACCTATTTGTTTGAACAGACAGATCTTTATTGATTTATCTTTTATCTTACATGCTGTAAAGTGCCATGCTGTTTCTAGTGCTAGATAAGTAACTACAAATCCTGTCATCGACGACATTACAAAAGACAGATTTTCAAACATATGTAATTCTCATTTTACATGCGGTTTAAGTTCCTTTATCAGCATGAATTATGATTTATAATAGACGCTGCTTATGAATTACCACTATCACTAATTAGGTAAAAAGCATTTTAATTTCTAAAAAACACTACTGAAAATAGTAGTAATACTTGCAGTAGGAAACAAAGTGGTATGTTCAAGCTAACAAAGTTCAATATCTGTGTCATTGGGATGTTGGTAGGAACTGGACTTATTAGCCTGCTTCCTTTTATGGGTCTAACATGTAGATGGTGTACTGCTGGTGGTTAGATAGTTAGATAGAAGCACTATCACAACAGTTTGTCATCGCAGGCTTATAATTAATTATCTTAGTGCTTTAGGTATTCTGTTTATAATATTAAAACAAATAACTCAAGCATGAGCCTTGTCCTCATAAGTTTACTTCTTTTTTGTACAGATTAACAAAGAGGCAGGAATTACCTATCCTCTATCTGATAATAGTTAATTAAATAACCTTTGTTTTACTAACTGCAGATTTACAGATTTATTCTGGCGGCTTGCCCTTTCTTCTCTTTTGCAATTTGAATATTATTATTAATGCAACACCCCATAGTATCAGTGCTGGAACTGCTAGTTGAAAAAACCATGCAACACCGCCAGCTATTGCAAAAATCATACCCAAAATTCCAATGGCTTGTCTATGCCTGACCAAATTAGATGACATTAATCAATGCTACTATTATATACAATTTTTTCATTAGCGCTCTATCATAGTCAAGTAAGTGTGTACTTTATCAAGCTCTAGGTCAAACATCCTTAATAACCTCTTTTGTTGATAACTATTGGATAAAAAGTAAGGCAATTACTGCACTTCAGGTTTTTCATTTTCTGCAGCTATAGAAAAATTTCTTCAAAATAACCTGTCAAAAAATGATAAACATATAGTCATAAACTAAAAAAACAAAAATTTTGTTCACAATTGAATTAATTAGAATATTCTCTTACATCCACAAGACACAGCACTTAAGCTAGGTAACATTACAAGTTCTACCTTTCTACCAAATTTATATTACATTATAAAAACTGATTTTATTATGGCAAGATTGATAAGAAAAGAAGATAGAGGACCTATGGAAGTAAAAGTAGGGAATGAAAGTAAGTGGATTTGTATGTGTGGTTTAAGTAGTAACCAGCCCCTTCTGTGATGGGTCACATAAAAACAGTAGATGAGGAAGCAGGGAAAATCTACAGATATAATTCGGATGGAACTAGAACTGAAATTCAATAGAAAAAGCAGGGCTGAGGCTTATGGGTTGAAGGAATTGAATTAACTCATGAGGTATCAGTAACAATAGTTGATGGTATTATTTGGAAAGTATATTTTTTAAGATACACTTGCTACTCCTCTTTTGCAATTTTATAAATCAAAAATGTGGTTAATGAGTAGTTTCTTAGCCCTGTCAGCAACCAATACCAATTATGTTGTTGTCCTGTTGCATATGCCTTCTTGCACTTTAATTTTGGTATGGGACAAATATAGAAATAATCTTTTAACACTATCAAAGATTGGTTGGAGCAGTAATAGTCCTATCTTCAAGAGAGGCTGGTATATGACAATGATCTAATCTGTGTAATTTATTTTCCAGACTTTTAACTTTTTTATATTTTGGACCATATATTTAATTCCATGGAGGGCCAAAAGGTTGCAGTCGTAACAGGCAGCTCAAGTGGAATAGGATTTGAAACTTCGCTTACGTTAGCAAGAAATGGTTTTTATACATATGCAACCATGCGTAAGGTAGAAGAAGGAAAATCCAAACCAATAACAGATATAGCTAAAAATGACAGTCTGCAGTTACAAGTCATAGAACTTGACGTTAATAACGATAAATCTGTTATAAATGCCATCGATACAATAGTTGATGAAAGGAAAAGAATTGATGTTGTGGTCAATAATGCAGGATATGCATTAGGCGGAGCCCTTGAGGAAACTTCAATGGGTGAGATAAAAGAGCAGTTTGAAACCAACTTTTTTGGAGCTGTAAGAGTGATGCAGGCAATAGTACCTATAATGAGAAACCAGAAAAGTGGTAAAATAGTAAATATAACATCTATGGGAGGAAGAGTTGCAATTCCTCTTGACCCATTTTATCATGGCTCTAAATTTGCATTGGAGGGTCTTTCTGAATCTATTCAGTACGAACTAGAACCATTTGGTATTAAGATAATACTTATAGAACCAGGAGCTGTTGGGTCAAACTTCTGGAATAATATTAAAACTGCTAATAAAGCGTCATCTAATTATCCTAATTCCCCATATTCACAATTGGCAAATAATATGTCTGAAGCCTTTAATAGAATGGTACAAAATGCAATACATCCTTCAGAGGTTGCAAAGGTGATTCTGGATGCTGTTACATCTGATAATCCTCAATTAAGATACGTAGTTGGAAAGGATGCTACTATGGTAATGGAAGCAAGAAAAAATATGTCTGATAGAGAATTTGAAAACTTGATGAAGAAGCAGTTCGGCATACAGAGTAGTATTGACAGATAATACAATAATACCAAATTAAATAAAACACTTTGTGAAATCTAAACTCAATTCTGTTTTAGGTTTCTTACTCTAAACTATGGTAACTACTAGCAACAAAAACTCTTATTAACGTAACCTAAAGTTGTATGCTTGGATAGATAGATGCTGCAGTCAATTTGAGAACTGAATTCTTGACAGAGCAACTGGATCCATTAAGTGTAACCTTCCTATATTGATAAAGAAGGCTACTAAAGCGGTACGCTATCCTGGAAGAAAGTATGATGAATGATGATAACGTTGTACTCAAATCATTTCGTTGCTGGTGTGTTTCGATTGCGGTCATGAAATTTGTGACCCAGAAGAAACTTTTGACCTTTGATACTTGCGCAGACATAGTGAAGAAAGAATCTGATGATGATTTCTTTGAGGAGATTGAAGAGGACAAATAACAAACAAGTTAGAAGGAAATAAATGAACCTGTTTTGGAACAAAAGAAGAAAAAAATGGACAGTTTAATCTTCTTCTGGAACTTGCGGTGGGCAGACAAGTATAGGTGGGTCTCCAACTAACACGCAGCCTTGATTTTCTTCTTTGACTTCTATTTCAGCCTCTGATTCGTTGTCACAATCGTTGGCAAAGCCAACTCTAGCAATAGCAGCAACACACATACTAAAGCTAGCAAACTTACGCCTACAATAACTATAATAATAATATAGAATAAAAATATGGTAGCTTAAATCAAGTAAACTTTGTAGACTGTGTGATATGGTTATTTTCTAAAAATTATTTTAATGTGATTTAAACTAACGACAAACGTTATATTAACAATCCTAGAAGTAGTAACAGACAGTTGAAGTCAAGAAGCAGCATTATAGCTACTGTAACTAATAAACCTGATTTTGAGACATCGAATGCATTTCTTTCTAGCATGTTACGCAACAGTCGAAAGTCAAAGCTCTCATATGAGTCCGGACTTAACCATTTCCAGCGTTTTTTGCAAGAGAAATATAGCCCATACAACATTCAGTCTATTCTCAAACCATTATCAAAAAATGAAACTGACCTTTACAAAATGTTGGAGGGCTTTATCTCTTATATCTTAGCCACCAATCCAAACCTTACACCTAATAGCATAAAGTCATACATGGCAGCAGTTAGGTCGTATTTAGCGTATTATGATATTGACGTTATACCTTCAAAGTTCAGAAGAAAAGTAAAAATGCCAAAACTTTACAGAGAAGATGAAGAACCATTAGATGTTTCAGATATTAGAAGAATACTTCTGTCGTGTAATAACAGGCGATTAAAGGCATATCTCCTTGTTTTAGCAAGCGGGGGGATGAGAGCAGTTGAAGGATTGGCAATCAGATTAAAAGATGTTGATTTTTCTGTAAGCCCCACAAGAATCCATATCAGAAAAGAATATGCCAAAACTCGAGTTGCTAGAGATATATACATTTCTGATGAAGCAACTCACTACCTTAAGCAATGGTTAGATTGGAAATATAAAAACGAAGAAAGACCAAGAAACCCTAATCCTGATGATTTGGTATTCACGGTGTATAGGAGTACCAAGCCTAATGTAGTATATGTAAAAATATTAAAAGAGTTTGAAAAGCTACTCGGTATTGCAGGGCTTGATGATCGAAAGGAAGAAGGTGTTCAAAAAAGAAGAAAGATTACACTGCATTCTTTTCGTCGATTTGTAAAAACAGTAATAAGTGATCAAACTAACCAAGACTATTCTGAATGGTTCCTAGGCCATAACAAAAGTCCTTATTATACAAAAAAAGAATCAGAGAGAAGAGAAATCTATGCTACCAAATGCATGAAATACCTTACATTCTTGGACTATTCAACATTGGAAGCAACAGGAAAGAATATTGAATCAAAACTGTCCGAAAAAGAGAAGGAAATACAACTACTACGTCAAAGAGATTCCATGAATACAGATGCTATAGCTACTCTCTCAGACCAGCTTACAAAAGTAATGCAAGAGATAGAGATATTGAAGAAGCAAAGATAATGGTTAGCTCTAGAATCAGGAAAAAATGAATTATGAATTAGTGCAGCTTATGGCTGCATAGATAAGAACTGACTACCAAATAATGAGTCGATGTTATGGCTATGTAGTAGCTGTCAATGCTTTGATTTAGGAAATTTAGTCCTGTGGCATTTGGGACAGTGCTTTATTCTTTCATAGTTGGGAATCCAATGCCTATTACCATGCAGTTTGACTAGTTTTTCTTTTGCGATTTGATATTCGTGTTTGCATGTATTTTGAATTCTTGTCATTTCATGATAATGGTCTTCACGTACTTTATAATTATCAACTGCTAGAGGTAACTTTTCTAATATTTCGTCAAGCTGATATTTTATGAGAGGATATAATTCCTCAAAAGCCTGACTTACTTCATAAATAAAGTTGTCATTCAATTGAAATTGTGGCTTTGTGAGAATGTAATCTGCAATTCTATCTTCGATTTTTTTACGGTCTAGATCTAGAGGAAAAAAACTATTTAGATCACAAAAAATGCTATCCTTGAACTGCTGTGGTAAGAATCGTATTATTGACGATATTGCGATCTATCCATTCTTGGACCAGTGCATCTTTATCTAGGTCTTTTTCTTTTGAATTTATAATATGCTCATTCTTTGGATTCATCGCTTGAATCAGAATATAGGTAATGAATGCTCCAATTTTATTTGAAAACTCAAATAAGGTACGTGCAAGGCCAGATTCTTCAGTAAACTTTGGATGAAAATATTTACTATAGGTTGAGTCGTAATCATTAGGTACAGTATAGTTTTCTACTGGTAGAATCTTGGATATGGAGATTTCACTGAAAAAGTTTGCACCTAACATTGCATCTTGATACACATCGGCTATTGGAAAATACTTTCCTTGTTTACCAGAAGCTCTAGTTATCAACTTCCTATTCATTAGCCTCTTTGTATATCTCCTAAGGTTTTTTCTATCCAGTCCTACTGTATCTGCCAGGTCTTTATGAGATATTCCGTAGATACTGTTTAAGATTATGAGTTTCAAAATCTCTCCAACACTTTTTATTCTATCAGCTTGCAGTGTGGCTTTCTTATTATCTTCTCCATAAGACCTTCTTACTATGCTATTAAGACAAGCAAAATCGGTGGTCAAATCAAACCCCTAATGGGGCAGTTCACCCCAATTTAAGTATAGTCTTGCTGTTAAAAGATGTAATGTCTGAAAATACTACAATTAGAAAGGTACAGGCATATTCAGGTGATCGGAGTCTGACTATTGTACTCCCAAAGTCATTTTCCGAGTAGTTGCATATCGGCAAAGGGGACTTTCTTAAGGTGCGTATAGATAACAATAAGTTAGTTCTGGAAAAGGCTAAGGTGTGAAAGAAGAAAGAGGGAGAAGAAAGATGATAGAAAATCAAAGTTTTGCAGATCAGGAAGATCTATTGCTATGACAGAAAAAGAAGATCCAGAAATTAGTCAAGAATCTAGCCAGCACATTCATCACTGCAAAGGATACATAGAAGATATAGAATCGTTACCAATATGCAGAGGAACTATACAACGGGCCAAGAAATGTGGGTTTAATACCTTAGAATTTGCAGAATCATGCCTTAATGCCATAAACCAGGATGTTACCGACGAGAACACTTACGAAGACATAGCAAAAGTTGTGCAATCTTTTGCAAATGCCTCAATGCCATTTCTAGAAAAATACCAAGTTAAAGATATTGAAGTTGGACGTTTTCAGATACGGTATACCAGCGCAAAAGCTGTTGTTTATTTGTCACAAATGCAAAAAGGCATTATACTTGTAGAATTCGATGCAAATGCAGAATATTCAGTTAGGACTACGGACACAGAAGAAATATGGCGTTATTTGGATGAACCCCGTCATATAATAGAGGCTGTCCTTTCCACTATAATGGCATATGCCGAAAAACACAAGGCGATCAAAGACGAGTGGATACTGACTTTGCAGAACATTAAAGACGAGTATATGCATCAAGATGAGGGCACTAGTAGTTTTTCGGGTATAAAAGAAAAATAAAGAAGATGACAAGCAATTCATTTTTGAAAAATAATAGAAAAACAAGAACTGCAGCAACAGAAGAAAAAGCCATAGCCTCAAATGCCCCTTCTCAGACATATGAGGAACTTTCAAATGAATTTCAGCAGCTATACTCTATTGCTTACAGAGCCCTTCAGCTTATAGGAATGATGTATAACAGATTAACTCTTGTAGACAAGCTATCGCACAAGGAAGCAAAGGCCAAAATTTATGAAGACCACAAGCAT
>JGI10213J12805_10025275_pt1 | contig 12119 bp, 14 predicted proteins | sample WisNatreferecore_FD_12805 | JGI IMG/M metagenome (IMG submission 12805)
CCCGCCACTATACATCTTAAAGCTAAATTCTTTAGCCAATTCTGCAGCCAGAGTCGTTTTTCCAACAGCAGGCCAACCAGATATCAATATACTTAATTTTTGACCATCGCTAGAAGAGAGCATCTATGTAATTCCTGGAGTTGAAGTTCTCGTAAGCTTCGATATTACGCCGGTCGATGCAAAGGAAGTGATTAGAAACCATCCCCAAAGAAATACTTCTCCCGGTACACTACATGCCCCTCTAGGATCTCCTTTTTGGTCTAGTTGTGTGTCAATGTTTACGTTTTCTTGGTTACAAGTTATAAAAGGTATGTGAATAGGTGAAATAGCAGTAGTTGCGCCGAATATTGATGGAAATACAAATATCCAAAGCATAAATGAAGGCATCATATAAATCAGCATCGGACGCATTTGCTGTTGTTGCATTTCCATAGTCATTTTAGTCACATAGGCTTGTTTTTTCTTTAATTCTTCGACTCGTACTTTGTCTTGTTTTCTTATAGCATCGCTGTACTGTTTACGCCACTCATTAGTTTCTTTCATAATCTTATTCATCTTATCAATGTCTGTCGTCTTTTTACGCAGCAAAGCAAACGCAAAGTTCAATCCAATTGAGATTACTGCAGAAACTACCATAGCAGAAACCATATCCGGGAATAGAGGATGCTTAGTATAGCTAGGCGTTAAGCCTGGTACTTGCATTATAAAAGAATAGATAAAATCTATTAGTTCTAACAATTACGTCCCTACCAGTATTCGAATAATATCCGATGAGGTATTATCAGCTTCGTTACTGTTATTCATAATTATCGCAAAAGGAGATCCAGTAAGATTTGCGCATGAGACAATCATCATTTTTGAAATATCCAACTCATGTTGTATTTCTTTTGTAGACAGAATGTCACGATGCCTGCTGCTATCATTTTTCCTTCTCTTTATTACTTCCTCAGGGTCAGCCATAACAAGGAGTAAATGTGTCGGTTTTATAATGTCAATTACTTGCATCGGAATACCGGGATAATACCATTCGGAAGTTTTTATGAAAAGATGGGTATCAATAATGACAATGTTTTCATGCATTTTTGCTATTCTCTTTGCAGCATGTTGTTGTAATAGTCGTTGTTTGGATATAGATAGCTTTCTTATCTCATCTCTGTTTTTCAAACCCATTTTCTTTGCCTCCTCGAACATGACTGTTCCAAAGATTACAGTCGCTGTGTTAAAGCCTCTCTGTTCCAGAGATTTTACCACTTTTGATATTACAGTAGTCTTTCCCACACCAGGTATTCCGAGAATTACTGCTCTAATATTATTTGTATTATTTTCTTCCAAGAAGGGCCGCCAATTTGGGCATGTGCACATCTACTTGTTCCCTAATAAGAAGATTGTAATAGTTCACTAGTATATCAACCATCAACAAGATTCCAATTCCAGTACCGAATACTGTAAAGACATCTGATATAGAAGCAAGAAGGCCTATTATTACGCCTCCGGCTATTGTAACAGAAGGTATATACTTATTAAGTAATGTCTCTACTGAACCTTGCGCTCGTCTGAATCCTGGAACCTGAACGTCTGCATCTAGCAAATTCTTTGCCGCCTTCGCAGGTGATAATCCTCCCAGTTCAACCCATAACCTTCCAAATATTGTGATAATAGTAGTCATGAAAATGACATATACTACGGCCCTGACGGGGTCTTGGGCAGCCACATCGAGGCTCCTCGGTGGTGTAAGGTAATACAATAGCCCCCCTGTAGGTGTTTGAGGATTGCTAGGATCGAATTGAGCTATCCAGCTGAAAGCTGGATTAGTGTTTGCAGGATTGTAGTTGGCCCATAGCATCTGTCCCATAAAGATGGCATTTGCCATTAAAGCTGACGCTAAAATTACAGGAATATTTGATACATATAGCAATTTTATAGGATAGACTGCCGTAAAGCCCCTGTACTTCCTCGATACTATGGGAATATCAATATGTATACCTTGTACGTAAACTATGACCAGAAGAATAACAGCAGTAATAATAAGTCCGAAAATGCTTGGAAGCTGCCCAACCCTAAACAAAGCATCTGATACATCTCCGTTTACACCTGAGTGGATAAGAAATGGAATGACACCAACCGGTCCATCGTCAGCAGGAACAGGACTAAATACACTCCACATAATACCCTGTGCTACACCGGCCATTATAAAGAGACTTATACCTGAACCTAGCCCCCATCCTTTCTGCACTAGTTCATCTAGCATCATAACAATGATACTAGCCGCAATAAGCTGTCCTACCACGACAGGTACAAATGCAGGACTAGCCACAAGGTTGCCATATACACTTACACCATATAATGCTCCCTCTGCAACTATTACTACAATTGTTACTATCTTAGTAGCCGAAGTAAATAATGCTCTGTCATCTGGATTCTTAAAGTCAAGTTTGAGTAAATCAGAGCCCTTTAACAACTGCATAAGTAAACCTGCTGTAACAATTGGACCAATTCCAAGTTCCAATAATGTGCCTTGCTGTGCTGCAAAGATTACTCTTGCAAATGCAAGGAAATCAAATCTAGGATCATCTGTAACACCATAAAGGGGAATCTGGCCCATTACTAAATATAATAAAACCGCAATCCCAGACCAAATAAGCTTCTCAGACAGCGGTATTTTCTTTTTCGGCTTCTCGACTTGAGGGACGTATCTAGAGATCGTTTTTATGCTTCGTCTTAGTATGCCTTCACTCTGTGTAGTTCTCATTTGAAATTATCTCTCCACCTGATGACTCAACTTTTTCTTTAGCTGCTCTTGAGAATTTTTCTATTCTTATGCTAAGAGCGCTTCGAACTATACCTGCGCCTAATAGCTTGTGATAACCTAACGAGGTCAAATTCAGAAAGGCTTTCTTGTTTTCCTTTATCGATCCATGGCGTGCATATAAAGAATCTAACTGGCCAACATTTATCCATTTACTAACTGAATTCAAATTAAGGAATTTGAACGTATCATGTCCAAAATGATTGGGTTCCTCGATTACCGTTCTAATCCAAAAATGCTTATGCTTTCCAGCACCTCCTACGCCACCTCGTCCCCCTGCCTGTCTATGCTGTCCTACTTGTCCCCAACCACAATATCGACTTCCTCTTTGTCTTCTACTCTTTCTAAGTCTAGTAGCCATAAGTCTCATATTCTCCTCTTTTTAATAGGATAATGGTATAGTATTGTAGATCCAGCAATTCCACCTTAATTAAGTCTTCCTGTACTTTTACAGCATCCTTCTTAAAATATTAGCCAACTCTTTATTTTCTCCAAGAACACCTTTTTGACCATACTGGGTCTTCGTTTTCCTTTTAAATCCTCCGCGCGGAGGATTTAAGGCAAACCAGGGCCTTATCTCCTCTAACTTTGATAGTCTTATCTTATTTGCAGCCAGGTCAGAGGCAAGGTCATCTATACTATTGTATATATCATCCTTGCCGAAGTTAGAAATAGGTCTCGAACCCGTCGTTCTTCCTTTCTTCTCCAACAGGTCTTTTATAACATTTGCATCAACCGAAGTCCAAGCAACAAAATCTTTTATCCTTCTAAGCATCCCTAATGATTCTGGAGTTTCTGGGAGTATTGTTGCCCAGAGCTTTTTATGCAGATTAATGCTTGCCATTGTGTCTTTAGCCCAGTGTGGCACATTAATCGAGCCTTTAATTCTGACTACTACAAACGCCATTAAAGTAATCAACCCATAGCATACGTACTTCTCATAGCATTAAAAATAGCCTTAGTAGTTGAGGACATAGTATTAGTAGATCCAAAGGATTTAGTCCAAGCATCCCTTAATCCGGCTAATTTCAGGAGATTCTTAATATTTTCGCCAGCAACCAGACCTAATCCTCTTGGCCCTGGAATTATTTCTACTGTTACACTCCCGCCTTTTGCCCTGACTTTAAAAGGTATAGAATGAAGCTGAGGACAACGACATTCCCAGCTTCCACAACCCAATTTGACAGGTATGATATTTAGGTACGCTGCGTTAGTTGCCTTATCTATGGCTATGCGCATTTGTGACGCCTTTCCTTTTCCAATCCCAAACCATCCTGCTTCGTTTCCTATTGCTACCAAGGCATTAAATCGAGTCATTTCGCCAGCGTCGGTTTGCTTCTGTACAATCCCTACATGAACCACCTGTGTTTTTATATCAGGAATTAACTGTCTTACTATTTCAGGTTCTTGGATTCTCATGCCATTTTCATAAACTTGCTCCATTGAGTTAATTTTACCTTCAAGTACCATCATTCCAAGCGTAGTACGCGGCTTCCACTGTCCTAGTTGCTCCTGCTGTCTAGAAAAATGGCTCAATTTCTTTTCTTACTCTCCTTCTGAATTCCTTACATCCTTACTAAGGATATTTTTGGATTCTTTTGTTGGTTTAGATACAAAATATGATTTTCCTAGAATTTTAGTACTAATCTCTTTAACATGGGATTGGTAATCTTCTGGTCTTAGGCCTCCTCTGAGTAGTGAGGAGAATAGCCTATTGTATTTTTCAATGGCTTCTGTTTTAATTTTTTGAGCATAATCGGCAATATGTTTGCCGTTGAGGCGTGATTCATCAGGAAACGATTTATCCGAAACAGGAACATTTATTCCAGCATGAACAATTCCTTTCAAACAAGCCCCTATCCGACTAGTAAATGGATCGTTACCAATGTATAGTATCGCGTTTTTAATTCCTTTTTCTTTGGCTTTATTTCCTAATAGCATACCAATTGCGAAGCAAGCAGGTATATTGTTCAGTGAACCTCTCCATCCATAGCCTATTAGTTCTCTACTGTGTACTGATGTGATCACTATATCGCCTTTTATTTGTGGTTTTAAGATCTGGGCTGAAACATTTTGGTTACTTACTTTAATCGTAATAAAATTTTGCTTACTAATAAGTAGAAGTTCTCTTTTACGATAATTAGTTTTATGCCTCCTAATTCTTTTTAGAGTGCGAATATAATTCATGATAGTTCTCCATTAATGATTGTAAGCCTCACAAGCAAATGCACTTATAAACGTTTGAATGATATTCCAGAAATAAAAAATTACATGATAGCTAAATTATTCTTCTACTACTAGAATTTATTTTGTGCTCTTCGTCTAGCTATTGTTGCAGCTAATGCTCCTGCTCCTATACCATTATCGATATTTACTACTGCCAAACCGAAGGTGCAACTTTGTAGCATAGTTCCCAGTGCTGCCAGACCATCAGAACCGAAGCCGTATCCTGTTGATGTGGGCACAGCAATAACTGGAATATCGACAACTGAAGAGACAACACTAGGCAGAGCACCTTCCATACCTGCTACAACTACCAAGGCGTCTACATCTTGGGACACCATCTCTTTTAATGCTGGAAACAATCTGTGTATCCCAGCGATCCCCACGTCATAGGATGTTAATGACGTGCATCCCATTGCCTTTGCAATAAGTCTTGCCTCTTCAGCTATTCCAATATCTGCAGTACCTGCAGCCAATATTCCTATTTTTCCTTTAAAATGCTTAAACTTGAGTGGAAAGGTCTTTGAAACTAAAATTGTTGAGCTTTTTTTTCCTACCTCAACAAAGAGCATCCTTTTTCTTAATGCTGAATATAAAGAGGAAATTTGCTCTTGTTTCACCTTGCTTATTAACACAATGCCTTTTTTGTCAATCGTCGAAAGAGCGATTTGAATTATGTCTTTTTGATCTTTTCCTTCTGCAAAGATTACTTCTGGGGTTCCTTTTCGTATGTCTCTACTGACATCAATTTGAGCCAAATTATCGCCAACGTATTCAATAGAATAAATTGAGATCTCTTTTTGAGCCTGTTCTATTGTTATCTCTCCATGAACCAGTTTCAGGAGGATTTCTCGCAGATTCATGGTTTAGATCCGAATATTGAGTCTAAAATCGTAGAATGTTAGGCAATCCCTAAGATTTCTATTGCTTGTTTAACACTGGCCAAGCCATTGTTGAAAATTTCCTGTTCATATTCGTTAAGTTTGAGATCAATTATTTTCTCCACACCGCCTGAACCTATGATAGTTGGAACCCCAATGCATACATCGTGGGTACCATATTCACCTTCTAATAAAGTCGATACTGGTATCACCAATTTTTTATCCTTTATGATTGACTCGACGATAGTTGCAACAGCATTACCTGGAGCATATGTAGTTGCGCCCTTTAGAGAAATAACTTGGGCAGCTACGTTTTTTGTTTTTTCAAAAATTTCCTGAGATTGTTCTTTTGAAATAAACTCATACAGTGGTATCCCTCCTATTGATGAGAAGCGAATCAAAGGTAACATGTTCTCTCCGTGCTCGCTGATAACCATTGCTTGTATCGAATTACGAGAAACTTTTACAGTCTCTTGGATATAGCTCTTAAATCTTGATACATCAAGCATTCCACCCATTCCTATGACCTTTTTTTTATGGATCTTTGTTGTTTTTAACGCCAAGTATGTCATGGGATCCAAGGGATTCGTTACAACTATTAGTGTGCAATCTTTTGCATACTTTTGAATTTCTGCCCCAACTTCACGCACAATACTAGCATTTGTTTTTAAGAGATCCATCCTAGTCATTCCTGGCTTTCTTCCTATACCAGCTACCACAATAACAAAATCTGAGCCTTTCATATCTTCATAATTATTAGAGCCATTTGCATAACAATCAATACCCATTTCAGACAGCTGGTGATTAATATCCAATGCCTCACCTTGTGGCAATCCTGGGATGATGTCGAGCAGTAATAGATTATCCAATTCCCTGATCCCACAATTTAAAGCAGCAGAAGCACCAACCTTTCCTGAACCTACTATTGTTATAGTCATGTAAAATTCAAAGCCTATTGTAATACTTATAAGTCTATATTTGCAAAATTGTGTAATATAAGATGATCATAATATGATCAGATCTTTATTATATCCGCAAAAAAAGAATCTAGTACAAAAATCTATTTCAATGGCAATTGTTTGTAACCTCCGAAATTGTATTAATTGGCTTTGCCTAGGAAGCATTGTATGAATAGTTAGCAATTTTTAGGATTCAAATGGCAAGGATTGTAATTATTGATTCTCAGATAAGTGGTATATCAGGGGACATGTTGCTCTCAAGTTTAATAGATGCTGGAGCAAACAGCCATAATGTGACTGATGCTATTTTTTCTTGTCAAAATTCTCTTGAGGGAAGTAGTATTAAGGAAGCTGCTTTTGAGAAGAAAGTATTAAACAGTTTCAAGGCCACACATCTGATATTAAAATATAAGGATACAGTTTCTAACCGTAAGGGAATTGATATGTACAGATCACTGGCTGCTTGTTGTGATCAACTTGATATGGACCAACGAGGAAAAACGTTTGCCTTGAATTCGCTAAGGAAAATAATCCTAGCTGAATCAGTCGTTCATGGCGAGAAATTCAACCAAGTGCACCTACATGAATCTTCCAGCATAGATACATTTGCTGACCTAGTTGGTTGTGCTATTGCTTTGCAGGATCTAAAACTTCTTAATTGCAGAATTTTTTCAACTAAGATAGCTGTTGGTACTGGCGTGTTTAAATTCTCACATGGCATAGTTGCTAATCCCGGTAATGCTGTTCTAGAAATTTTTAGAAATACTCCTTTCACAATATTCGGAAATCAAGTTGAAGAAGAATTAACCACTCCTACTGGCGCTGCAATGCTTGTCAGTTTAGCTACGCAAGCCATCGACTACTATCCTAGTTTTTCTGTAGAAAAATGTGGGTATGGAGCTGGACAAAAAGATTTGAAAAAAGTACCCAACATTTTAAGACTTGTTATCGGAAAGACATCGTCTTCGTACACTGCAGATACAGATACAATCTTTATGATCGAAACAAATATTGACGATGTATCCGGTGAAATTGTCGGGAACTTGATCGAAGAATTGAGTAAGTCTGGTGCTTATGATGTATCCGTCATACAAGGTATATCGAAGAAAAACAGACCAAATTATATTATCAAAGTTCTATCAGATTCTATAAAGTTAAATTCTGTACTGGAAATTCTTTTTACAGAATCTGGAACCCTAGGTGTTCGCATACAGGAGGTTAAAAGGCTTATTGTTCCTAGAAGTATTGTTACTATATCATTCAAGATATATAATAGATTATTTAATGTGCGTATTAAGACTGCAAGAGATGCTAAAGGGAATGTAGTCAATTTTAAGCCAGAATTCGAAGATGTAAAGTACATTTCACATACTATGGGCTTACCTCCCAAAACTGTGCTTGACCTAGTAAGAGCCGAGGTAATTCAAAGATCAGGGGGAATATAGATGACTAACGAAAATATGAAGGATTTTTCAAGGCTGGTAGATTGGTTTCTCAAAAATGAGCGACCTGTAATAGTTGCCCTTTCTGGTGGAGTAGATAGCGCAGTAGTTGCTCTCGCGGCAAAAGAGGCTTTAGGAGATGATGTCCTTGCAGTAACTGCGAACTACAATACTCTATCTGAAGAAGAATTACGATCCGCTAAAAATGTGGCAAAAGAGATCAGGGTTAATCATAAAGTAATATACTATAATGAGTTAGAGAACTCACGTTTTGTCAGCAATGATAAATCGAGGTGCTATTACTGTAGAATTGAGTTATCAAGGCATTTATTGGAAGAAGCAGAGAAATCAGGAGCTCGTTTGATCGTTGATGGAACAAATATCGATGATCTCTTTGATGTCAGACCTGGCATTAAAGCTTTTAGGGAGTCTGGAGTTAAAAGCCCATTGGTCGAATCAGGAATCGATAAGAATCAAATCCGATCTATTGCCCAATCCTTTGGATTATCTGTATTCAATAGAGCGTCAAACTCATGTTTGGCATCAAGAATTCCTCATGGTATTAAAGTTACATATCAAAGACTCAAAAAGATAGAAAATTCTGAAATTATCGTAAAATCACTTTTCAACATCTCCCAGGTTAGAGTTAGAGATCATAGTGATATTGCAAGAATAGAAGTACCCAAAGAAGAACTTGCTAAAATGTTCGATGTTGATAAACTACATCTCCTTGATATTCAAATCAAAAAACTTGGGTTCAAATTTGTAGCCATTGACACAGCAGGATATCGGCCTGGCAGCCTGGCCTTGTTATAAAAGCAATTTAAAACAAAATGCTGCACTCTTAAGCTTTCATTTTACTAACAATTAAGTAGACACATTTGAACCAATAGCTGAATTGACAGAAGTATATATATTCGAAATATTTTACCTTGATCCACTGATTAATAGCATAGAACAGGGAAAGTTGTTCGGATCATGTACTCTAGATGCATTCAGGAAGCAGCTTTTAAAAGTGTCTGGCCTGCTCGGAATTAAGGAATATAGCGACAATTAAGGTCAGTACACGTAAATGACCGAAATTGTTATTACCATCTCGTTACTCCTTTTAAATGTGTCCAGCAACTCATATACGTCAAGCCCGAATATTGGAGAAAAGGCGCCAAATTTTGAACTACCAGATATTAATATGAAACTTCACAGATTATCTGACTACAGGGGTAAAAAAATAGTTCTTGCTTTCTTTCCGGCAGCTGAATCTCCTGTATGCACTACCGAAATGTGTAATTTAAGAGATTCATTTGATAAGCTGAAAAAATATGGGGCCGACGTAATTGGGATCTCGGTAGACGGCCCATTTGCAAACAAGTTTTTTACTGAAAATCGTCATTTGAATTTTCCATTGCTAAGCGACTATACAAGAGAAACGATACAGAGATACGGCATAGTGATGAAAGATCTGGCTAGCTTAAAGAATTACAATGCTGCTAAGCGATCTATTTTTATCCTCGATAAAGATGGAACTATTCGGTATCGATGGATATCTGACAATCCGCTAGTTGAACCAAATTATAAGGATATCGAAAATAATTTAAGATAATATATTAATAACTGCCTTTATAAATTCGTTTTTGCATCTATAAATATAGGTATAGACTATCACTATACAAATTTTTTAATTTTATTCTATAATTGCTACAATATCATTTCTAGCTACAGTAGCCCCCTCTTTTACCTTGATTTGTTTAATGCTACCGTCCTTGTGTGCTTTCACTGCGACCTGCATTTTCATTGACTCCAGTATTACCACCGAGTCTCCTTTCTTTATAGCTGTTCCAGTTTGTGCTACGATGTTAACAACTCTGCCAGGAATCTGGCTAGTAACAGCATTTTCTCCTCTCTCTGCTGCTTCTCCTACCGCCATAGATTTTCTAAGTATTTCCTGCATGTTAGGATGTTTCTTTATTGTCATTTGAGTATCATCTATCATAAGTTTTGTTTCATATGTATCTGAACGAATTATCTTAGCCTGATGATAAGAGTTATTCATTATGAACTCAAGTTCGTTCCCAGATGTTTTGAGTAAAGTGATGGCGTGTTCTTGGCTGCCTATCTTTATAAATATTAGTTTCCTAGCTGCGGTTTGAATTATATTCGCATGGAACAGTTCTTCGAGATTATCTATTTTTAATTCCATTTCTATTATCTCGTTCTCTTTCTCATCCTTTTTTCAATGTGATCTAAGATGAGGTCTCTTGACTTCTACAGGAGCCATCTTTTGGATATATTCAGAATATAGGAGCACTGCTGCTATGGCTGCGTCTGATTTCAGTTGTGCTTGTCTTTTTGCATCATCATTCATCCTATCAATCAATTTGTAACGTTCAAGATAATCAGTAGAAAGCTTACCTTGAATAAAATTTTCTTCTTTTAATATGGTCTTGTATAGTGGAATAGTCGTGTTAATTCCTTCTATGGAGAATTCGTCTAAGCTGTTTTTGATCCTTGTTCGAGCCTCTTCGAAGTCCTTGCCCCATGCTATGAGTTTTGCAACGAGGGAGTCATAATATCCAGAAACGGTACAACCAGGATAGAGATATGAATCTACTCTGATTCCTGGACCGTACGGTAGGTTACAGTTGGGAACTGAACCGACGGACGGAGAAAAGTCAAGGAACGGGTCCTCTGCATTAATCCTGCATTCTATTGCAGCTCCGTGCAACCTTAGGTCTTCCTGCTTAAAATGAATTTCTTCTCCTTGGGCTATTGATATTTGTAATTTTACCAGGTCTAGCCCAGTAACTAATTCTGTAACAGGATGTTCTACTTGAAGCCTTGAATTTATCTCAATGAAATAAAAATTTCCGTATTGATCACGCAAGAATTCAGCTGTGCCGGCATTTAGGTAATCTACCGCTTCTGCAGCTCTGACTGCTATTGTTCCAACTTGTTCCCTTGTTTTTGCATCAACTACTGGAGATGGAGAAATTTCTATAAGCTTTTGATGTCGTCTTTGGATAGAGCATTCTCGTTCAAACAAATGTCTTGTATTCCCATGAGAATCACGTAACAACTGAAATTCAATATGCCTTATATCCTGTAGGTATTTTTCGACAAATAAAGCGGCCTTTCCAAATGCAGCTTTGGATTCAGCAGATGCCATTTCGAACTCTTCGCTCAATTGCTTTTCGTTGTTTGCCAGTCTAATACCACGCCCGCCGCCACCAAAAGCCGATTTTAGCAGAACTGGGTAGCCAGCATTATCAGCAATTTCAAGAGCTTCTCGCACGTTATCTACCGTACCATCACTGCCAGGTACAGTTGGAACCTTCGCCTTTTTCATTACAGCCTTACATTTCATCTTGTCGCCTGTGAGTTCCATTGCTTTACTGCTCGGCCCGATAAATATGATGTTATTTTTTTCACAACTTTCTGAAAAATATTCATTTTCAGACAAAAAGCCGTACCCTGGGTGAATAGCATCTGCTCCAACCTTGTTTGCTAATTCAATGATCTTATTTATATTAAGATAACTTTCTGAAGGGGCGGCTGAACCTATATAGTAACTTTCATCTGCTCTCTTAACATGGCTTGATTTAATGTCTTCATCCGAGTAAATAGCAATAGATTTAATAACCATTTCTCGGCAAGCACGGATTATCCTTAACGCAATTTCACCTCTGTTTGCTATTAAAAGAGTGGAGATTTTCTTAGTCATATCCTCATTATGCCTCTTATAGATTTATGTTTCCATGTTTTTTAAAGGGTCTGCTCTCCCTTTTATTTGCGAAGGTCTCCAGAGCGCGGA
>JGI10213J12805_10003127_pt1 | contig 12118 bp, 8 predicted proteins | sample WisNatreferecore_FD_12805 | JGI IMG/M metagenome (IMG submission 12805)
TGTTGCCTTGAAAGCTGCGCCTGCATCATCCGTAGTGATGCAAGGCACTTCCATTCTTTCACAAACCCTGTCAAAAAATAATAAAGGGATCCCGGCTTGTTGATAAGCTTCAAGATGCTCAAAATTATTAGTGGTATTGGAAACTGAAATCATGATCCCTTCCACCCTTCCGTTGTGCAGCAATTGAAGAATACCCTCCTCTCTTTTATGATCTTCATGTGTAAGATAGATCAAAACATGGTATCCTTTCTGCCGCGCTACCTCTTCAACACCGTTCATTACCTGCGAAAAGAAATTATTCTGTATCTCAGGGATAATAACCGCGATGGTTTTGCTTTTGTTTTTCCGAAGGCTGCTTGCATGGGGATTAGGTTGGAAATTGTATTTCGCTGCAAGCGCTTTCACCCTGTCCTTTGTTTGCTTGCTAATTTCATGACTGTCTCTCAATGAACGTGAAACTGTTGAGGGAGACATCTTGAGCTCTTCCGCGAGTTTTTTAAGGGTTATAATATCCATATGGCGGCAATTCCTTTAAGGGAGGAATACAAAGTTGATGAATTTCGTAAACCTTAGTGCAAATACTTTCAGGGATCAGATTTCCGGAAAATGAGTCTTTCCCAATGCTAAAATTGTTGAATGATACGGCAATTTTCAAATTTTCCTTCAATTAATTTTTAATTTATTTGTTGTATAAAATTTTCGGTTAGAAGGGTTTATGAAATATTGCCCAAATCGCAGAACGATATTTCCCATTTTAAATAAATGATCATGAAAATTTTTCTTCCGGGAACTCTCTTATTACTTGCCGTCCTTAGTGTGAATCCTGGCAATTACCTGGGGATTTCCGGGAGAGTTGGAAAGAAAATCGTGGAATCCGGCAATCCAGTATTGAAATTACCTCCCAGCTTTAGTGCTACCCTAATAGCCGACAGTGTTGGAAGAGCCCGGCATATAGTTGTTACAAAAAAAGGAGCATTATATATTAAATTAAGCAGGCTGTTAGAAGGAAAAGGAATATTGTATGCAAAAGATACGAATGGAGATGGAAAAATTGATAACATAAAAAGTTTTTGCGATTATGTAGGAACGGGAATTACAATTAAGGATGGTTATTTGTATGCTTCATCCAATGCAGAAGTGTTCCGGTACCGGTTGAACGAAAACGAAGAAGTAATAGATCCGGACCATCCTCAAAAAATCATTACTGGGTTGATAAATGGAAGACAGCACAATACTAAATCAATCGTGCTGGATAACAAAGGCAATATCTATGTGAACATCGGTTCACCTTCCAATTCATGCCAAATAATAGATAGAGGTCGAGGTTCAAAAGGAAAAGATCCCTGCCCAATTCTGGATTCAGCAGGGGGGATTTGGCAATTCAGCGCAAACAAATTAAATCAAACCTATGCAGATGGTATTCGTTATGCAACTGGGTTAAGAAACGTAATGGGATTGGATTGGAACTATCAGATTAATGAATTGTTCGTTATACAGCATGGCCGCGATCAACTGGATATGTTTCCCGAATATTTTACAGCTCAACAGAATGCTGAAATTCCTTCCGAAGAAATGTTTATGATCAAAAAAGGCGCAGATTGCGGATGGCCCTATTGTTATTTTGATGTGCCACAAAACAAAAAAGTCTTAGCGCCGGAATATGGCGGAGATGGAAAGAAAACAAATCGCTGCGAAGGAGTTGAACAGCCCATCGTAGCATTTCCGGCGCATATGGCTCCCAACGCATTATTATTTTATACCGGGAATATGTTTCCCGAAAAATATAAGGGTGGCGCATTTATCGCATTCCATGGATCATGGAATCGTTCTCCGCAAAAACAGGAAGGATATTATGTCGCATTTGTTCCATTCAAAAATGGCAAGCCGGATGGGCCATGGGAAGTTTTTGCAGATGGATTTTCTGGTGTAGAAACGGTAATGTCTCCGCGCGAAGCAAAACATCGACCCTGTGGATTAGCAGAGGGGCCGGATGGTGCTCTTTATGTAAGTGATGATGTGAAGGGAGCGATTTATAGGATCGTTTACAGGAAGAGTTAAGATAAATCAAGTTCTGTTTTGTTGTCTTCTGTGATCCAATTTCTCTGTGAATAATACATTGGTTAAATGCATGGAACGAAATCAATAGGATTTATTCATTCCATGCATACCACATCTTGTCAATTCATCACTGGTTTTAATAAAAGCTGGTGTCAAAACGACCAGCAGTATTGACACAAGAAGTTAAAATCAGAACGAAACTAATCGTTATGATGAAGTAAGCTTTTTGCATAGAAACAATAATCCTATGATTCGAGACTACTTATATTTTTGGGAGACAGTAAATGTGTTTCTTTTAACTTCTGCACCTCGGCAATCAATCCCTTGTCAGCTATTAGAAATCTTTCTGCGCCATCGCGATGTCGAACGTTTATGGTGTCAGGATAATCCATTAGCCAGACTGGTTTGGTTAATTCAACATCTACAATTTCTCGTCGATTAAAATTTTCCGTTCTCGGTTTTAAAAATGGCGTTAAGTATTCAATGGTCAGCAAGTCATTTGTTAATGAAATTGACTTCAGGTATTTTACTTCCATTGTGAATAACCGGATAGCGGAAGCCAGAAGAAGGCCCAATGCCACAAAGGGATTGAATACTTTACTATCAGCAATAAAGACATACAGAATTATGATTGAAACGGCAATTATCGCGCCGAAGGAGGAATGAAAAACTTTTGTCTTCACCCGTAGCGCAGTGTTTGATGGTCTTGAAGAAATAACCAGATTGACGATCTTTCTAAAAAATAGAAAGAAGAACACTACAGTGAAAATGAAAATATAATCCTTATTCATAGTAATCCCGGTTTGATCATCATCTTCACATTTTCCATTTTCAGCAACGCTATAATTAGCTAATTTATAATATTGAGGGCAAGCTAGCAACAGTTGGTTTTGTACCAGTGCTTCGGTATCACGAGATACCTTGTGCCCATCCCAAACCGGCAGTAAAAACTGTCCTACCCGACTCTGATTTACAGGTTTAGATAAGCTGTATCCGAGCCTGTCGGTTTGAAAGAGCTAACCAGGCAAATGATTAAAGAAAGAATCAGGATTTTCATTTCTCGAATTTTCAAAATGACGGCATAACACTAATTTATCGCGCTAAACGAAAAATGGCAATAAAACTCGGTTGAATGCGAAGACCTATTATTCCCTGATAAGTGTTTTATTTATCCCCCCTTCTTGCCTACAAACCACAAATACTATAAATTGTGTCCCATTTTGGGCAAATGTCGGGTTTCACCCGTTGATTATTATTGGTTTAAGGCATGGTTAGAAAGTAGAAAAGGCTTTAGTTGGCGTGACTTAATTGAACTTAACCATGAGACTTACTATTGAAAGGGCCCTGATGGGAAGTATCTTCCTGGCCATCACGGGCATTGCGGTAATTACTTTCCTATCCCTGAAACAGTCCGAACGGGTTCAGGAAACTTCAAGGTTGCTCAGTCGAACTGAACGCCTGCTGGTTTCCTCGGAACGCGTATTATTCGCCGTTATCGAAAACGAGACCGGCGCCCGTGGTTACAGTCTTACCGGTGATCCTGTATTCCTGGCTCCATTGGAAGCATCCAAAAAGAATATCTATGATGAAGCTGAACAGGTGAAACGCCTGTTGACAAATGACTCAATTCGGAATCTTGTTAGTGACTCCCTTGCTTATTATATTCAAAAACGGATTGAGTTTTCTGACGAGTTGGTAAGAACAAGGAATGAGAAAGGACTTGAAGCCGCTTCTCAAATGGTAGCAGCCGGCATTGGAAAAGATTATAGCGATCACATCCGATCAATCATCAGAACTATTGCAGGCGATGCTGAAACAACATTCAACAAACGCTACTTACAAAACGAAAGGGCTGCTAAAAATCTATCTAATATTATTTTCTGGTTACTCATGGTTCTCATCGCCGCGTTGATCGGATTGATCGTAAAAGCGAGAAGGGATACCCGGTTAAGAAGAAAAGCTGAAGCAGAAAAGAAAAAGTCTGAAGAAGAGAACAGGAGAAACGCAATGTTGTTGAACAATATTTCTGACGCAGTATTTTCAACAAATAAAAATTTTGTAATCACTACCTGGAATAAGGCCGCAACCGAAATGTATGGCTATACGTCGAAAGAGGCGATCGGCAAAACAGTTGGAGAACTGATCGACCCAAATATGACATCAACACAGATAGAGCAGGATCTCGACTCCCTGCACTCGAATGATTTCCACCGCGACGAATACCAATGCAGAACCAAGAACGGCCAGGTATTGGATGTGTTGGCTTCAATAAGTGTGATCCGCAGCGCGGTTGGAGAACTTGTGGGTTATGTTGCCGTTCACCGAAATATCAGTGACAGAAAGAAAACAGAAGAAAGAATTCGCTATCTCGCAAGCCTCATCGACCAGGCAAGCGATGCAATTTTCTCCCTTGATGCGGAAAGAAAAATAAGAAGCTGGAACAAGGGAGCGGAAGAAATGTATGGATACAAACGCGATGAGGCAATCGGCAAAATAGGAATGGATTTGACGCAGGCAAGTTATACGAGAGAAGAATTTAACAGAATTACTGAATCGATTAATACCTCGGGCGGTTGGAATGGAGACGCTATTCATCGCAATCGATCGGGGAAGAAAATTTATGTCTATACCGCCATAACAGCTTTGCGAAATGAGCAAAACCAGTTAACAGGCTATGTGCTGGTTGTAAGAAATATTACAGAAAGAAAATTGCTGGAAGAGCAACTTCGTCATTTTAACCAGGAACTGGAAGAACAGGTAAAAGAAAAAACTTCCGAGATCAAGGACATATTTGAACGCGTGAACGACGGTTTCATGGCATTTGATACAGATTGGCGATTTACTTACCTGAATAAACGCGGAGGCGAGATCTTTAGAATGGACCCATCAATGGTAATGGGTAAGGTTGTGTGGACCGCTATTCCCGGAGCAGTCGGCAATGTTTTCTATGAGGCTTGTCATAAAGCAATGCGCAATCAGGAATATGGTCATCTGGAAGCTTATTCTGTTATTTTCCAGTATTGGTATGAAGCGCATTTGTATCCTTCGCCAAAAGGGTTATCTGTTTATTTCAGGGATGTTACAGAAAGAAAGGAATCCGAAAAGAAATTAATTACCGCGCAGGAAGAACTATCCAACGAAAAAACCCTGCTCCGGACATTAATCGATAATCACCCTGATTATATATATGTAAAGGACCTGGAAAGAAAATACCTGATCAATAATAAAGCTAACGTTGATCTGCTGGAAGCGGATTCTGAAGAAGAAACAATTGGTAAATCAGTAGCGGATTATTTTGATCCCAAGCTGGCAAAGACTTATTCTGATGATGATGAAAAAGTGCTGCAAACCGGCAAACCGGTTACAAACCGTGAGGAAAAAGTTTATACTCAAAATATGAAGGAGCGCTGGTTGCTCACCACAAAAGTGCCTTTGTTGGATAAGAACAACCAGACGATCGGAATTGTCGGAATCAGCCGGGATATTACAGATCGAAAGAAAAACGAAGAGCTCATTATTCAGCAAAGAGAATGGTCAAATAAAATAATTGATAGCCTTCCGGGGATTTTTTATTTCCTTGATAGTTCTGGAAAATTCCTGAGGTGGAACAAAGAATTAGAATTTATTTCAGGTTATAGCGCTGGCGAAATTGGCAAAATGGAATTGCTTGATTTTTTTGAAAAGACCGAACAAGAAAGGATTCAAAATCAAATAACATTAATCTTCACCCAGGAGAACAGCGATTGGGAAGCAGATCTTATTACCAGGGAAGGAAAAAAACTTCCATTCTACTTCACAGGCACATCATTTATTTACCAGGGTCAACCCTGCCTGATCGGTACAGGAATAGATATCAGTGAAAGAAAAAAATCCGAACGCTCGCTGGCGGAATCAGAAAAACGGTTACGCACCATCGTTCAAACAGAACCCGAATGCATTAAACTACTGGACCGTGATGGTATGACGCTTGAGATCAATCCTGCTGGAATGAAAATGATTGAAGCAGAAAGTCCCGAGCAGGTTATTGGTCGCCCCTATTCACAGCTTATAGACGCGGAGTTCCGAAAGAAATTCCAAATGCTTGTAAAAAATGTTTTTGAGGATAAGCCTGGAAATCTCGAGTATAAAATCCAGGGATTGCAGGGAACCGGGCGTTGGGTTGAAACTTATGGCGTTCCACTAAAGAATGCAAATAGTGAGATCATTGCCTTCTTGGGTGTGACAAGGGATACAACCGAAAGAAAAATTGCTGAACAGAATTTGCGTAAAAGCGAAGAAAAATACCGGCTCTTGTTCAGTAATAGTCCATTACCAATGTGGGTATACGAGATCGCAACGTACCGGATCCTCGACGTCAATGAAGCCGCGATCGAACACTACGGGTTTTCGAAGGAGGAATTCCTGACGATGACAGTTTTTGATTTGCGCCCGCCAGATGAATTTGGAAGATTGATCGATACGGCGCGGGAACATCATAAAGGCATTCGAAGAACGGGAGTTTGGAAGCATCTCAAAAGAGATCGTAGTCCCATTGATGTTGAAGTAAATTCCCACGATATCATTTATAACAATGTGCCTGCGAGATTAATCCTTGCAATTGATGTTACCGATAAAGTAAAAGCGGAGAAAGAGATCAAACGAAGCTCAGAGCAACTTCGCGAACTTTCTGCACACCTTCAAAGAGTAAGAGAAAATGAACGATTGAATATTGCAAGAGAAATTCATGATGAACTCGGACAGCAACTAACTGTTCTGAAGATGGACGTTTCCTGGTTGAATAAGAAAACTGACAATTCCGACCAGATCTATAAGCAAAAGATTGGCAACATTCTTCACCTGCTCGATGGAACTGTTCAAACCGTGAGGAGACTTGCTTCGGAACTTCGACCAAGTATGCTTGACGATCTTGGGTTGGTAGCAGCCCTTGAATGGCAAAGTGGAGAATTTCAAAAAAGGACGGGTATTATGGTCGATTTCAGTGGGCCCGGCAATGAAGATGGGTTAGACCTGCCATCGGAAATAGGGATAGGATTCTTCAGGATCTATCAGGAATCTTTGACAAATGTTGCAAGGCACTCGGGTGCTGATCAGGTAAAAGTAAATCTTGACATAAAAAATAATAAGCTTACGCTTAACATAGCCGATAATGGCAAAGGTTTTGATGTTGAATCAATCAAAAGTAAACGGACACTAGGACTGCTGGGAATGAATGAGAGAACTGCAATGATGAACGGGAACTATGAATTGATCAGCAAACCAGGCAAAGGCACTACGGTTAGAGTAAGCGTAACATTGGATAATAAGCTTAATTCCGTAAATTGATAAAGTAATCTATAGCCTATGCGGATTCTGATCGCGGATGACCACAGCATAGTTAGAAAAGGGCTAAAACAGATTCTTGTTGAAGAGTTCCCATTTGCTATTATTGAAGAAACCGGGGACGCTGAAGGCCTCGTAAAAAAAGCACTAAGCCAGGATTGGGATATTGTGATCACCGATCTCTCCATGCCTGGACGAAGCGGGTTGGATGCAATCAACCAGATCAAACAGCAACATCCCAAACTTCCCATACTTATTCTGAGCATGTATCCGGAAGAGCAATACGCCATGCGCGTGTTGAAATCCGGCGCCTCAGGATACCTTTCAAAAGACATGGCCCAGGAAGAATTGGTTAATGCGGTAAAAAAAGTCTTATCGGGAAAAAAATATATCACGCCTACCCTGGTTGAAAAGCTCGCACTTCAATTAGGTCAGGAAAATAGTGGCGCCCCGCACGAACAACTTTCCGATCGCGAATTCGATGTGTTGAAACTGCTTGCCGCTGGAAAATCGGTTAGCGAAATTGCCACGTTGATGTCACTGGGTTCTACCACCATCAGTACCTACCGCGCTAGGATCATGGACAAGATGAGTCTCAAGAGTAATGCCGATCTCACTCGCTATGCGCTAGAAAATAAATTGATTTAAGATAAGAGCTCTCAATTTTTTCGCATAAACGTAACCGCAATAGTCTACCAATCTGGCATATTGTTGCAAAAAAATGCAAATTCACTTGTAGTATAAATCCTACAATAATCACGCTCTACTTCTACTTTATGCGTATTTGCTGAATTCTATTTTTGGGAATTCGAAACAGGTTATCAATACTGTTAGGCCTTGTCCCAATGCTACGAATTCTAATTGCTGATGATCATGAAATTGTCCGGACTGGATTAAAACAGATCTTACGGGAAGAATATCCATTTGCATTGATTGAGGATGCAGAAGACGGTAATGTATTATTGGAAAAAGCCCTGAATGCGCATTGGGATATAGTTATTTCTGACCTCGCGATGCCCGGGGTGAATGGAATCGATGCGCTGAAAAAGATCAAAGAAAATTCTCCCAGCTGTCCGGTTCTGATATTGAGCATGTACCCCGAGGATCAATATGCGATTCGGGTAGTCAAGGCCGGCGCTTCGGGATATCTTTCAAAAGATATGGCGCAGGAAGAACTGATCAATGCAGTTAGAAAGATACTGTCGGGGAAAAAATACCTCAATCCATCAATTGCAGATCAGCTAATGAGTGATAGTGGTACGCACAGCATGCCTCACGATATACTATCGGAAAGGGAATTGATCGTTTTGAAAATGATCGGTGCCGGAAAAACCACCTCGGATATTTCGCAGGTATTAAACCTTAGCCCTACGACAGTCAGCACCTACCGCTCCCGTATCCTCGAAAAGATGAATATGAAAAGCAATGCGGAGATCACACGATATGTAATCGAAAATCATCTCCTTTAGTCGATCCCATTGCGAATAATAAACCCCATTTGTAGTTCTAATACTACAAAGCCCCGGTAGTATTTAGTACTCGAGAATGGTAAGACCTTCTATATTTCTTTCTTTTTCCAATTCCTTTCTTTGTATGGATTTCTTAGACACATAATGCAGAAGAAGATGAATATTTTGGTAGTAGACGATGTAGAAATGGTAAGGCACCGGATCACAGAACTGATCAATGAACTGGACCAGGTTGGTCCCATTACGCATGCGGGCACATTCGAAGAAGGTTTGCAAAAACTGGAATCAGTCAAACCCGATCTCGTATTGCTGGATCTAAGTCTGCCTGATAAGAACGGGATTGAATTGCTACGACATATTTCAAGAAAGTATCCAAAAACAAAAGTGATTGTTATCAGCAATCATGCAAATGAATATTACAAGAATCTTTGCTCGTCATTAGGCGCTTTGTTTTTTATAGATAAATCAAAGGACTACGACCTTATCCCCGAATACATTTCTAAAATAGCACAACCAATTTGACATAGCTTTTAGTATTCGCTGTTAATTAAACGGATTATGGAGAATAACAAGAGGGAGCGAAACGAAATGTTTATGGCTTACATCAATGAAATGTCCCCGAACGGAAACGAATGTTCGCTAATCGACGGACATCCTCACATTTCGTCTGAAAACAAGGCTCGCATCTTCACTATTAAAAAAAGAAAACGATCTGCTGGCTCAACGTTTGAAAGCAAAGTGATGGAATTGGAGCTACATCATCATATCCTGGAAGCCAGGCGCAAGGAAAGAGAATTGATCGGATACGAACTCCATGACAATGTAAACCAGATCCTCGCTTCCGCCAGATTATTTCTGGAGATTATTGTCCCTTCAAGCCAACAGGATAAGGATATCCAGGAAAAGATCAGTGAATTGATTCGAAAAGCCTATGAGGAAATCAGGATGATTTCCCGAAAGCTGACGAGTAATCATTGCCTAAAAGACTCCTTAAGCAATGAATTACAATGCCTGGTCGATGAAATAAAGCTCTCCAGAAAATATATAGTACAATTCGAACATGATTTTAATGAAGAATTCGTTTCTTCTTTAGCCCGGATCAATTTATACCGCATTGCCCAGGAACAACTGAAGAATATCCTCGAGTACAGCAAGGCAAAAAACATTATTATTTCGTTGAATGAAGTTAAAGATCAACTGTTCTTTTGTATTACAGATGATGGGGTTGGTTTTGATCAGCAGACTTATATCAAAGGTCTTGGTCATACCAATATTTTCCAACGCGTAGAAGAATTAAAAGGTAAGGTTGAATTCAAGACTGATAAAGGAAGGGGTTGTTCATTACTGGTAACTATACCGATTGCTAATAAATAATTGTTCTAAAGTCCAACTGCTTGCTTGCTTTTATTTTTATGTGAAGAAGGGTTATGACAAGGGTCATACCCGGTTATGGCTCTCTTAATCCCTGAAAAACCCCGTGTCTACGGGGTTTATTTATTTACCCCCTGTCCCCCTAAAGGGGGAACTTAGGTCGAGATTCACAATTTATTTACGGTTATACTTTAACAAGAAATAAAAAACGTCGCAACAGATTCGTCGCGACGTTTTATTTTATAACAAATGAATGTTGTATTGAATCGGGATGTTAGACCTAAGTTCCCCCTTTAGGGGGACAGGGGGTTTACTCTCCCCAGATTTCATCTTCCCCTTTCAACCATCTCTTTACAAGCTCGGTAGTCACCGATTTGGGCCTTTCGATGGGGAAGCCAAGTGCGCGGGACCAGATCAGCTGGGCAAGTACACCCAAAGCACGGCTGACTGCAAACAATACAGTGTAGTATTCATACTCGACCATTCCGTAATGCATTAATAACGCACCACTATGTGCATCCACATTTGGCCAGGGATTTTTAATTTTTCCCATTGATTGGAGAATAGGTGGAACTACTTCATAGATATTCCATACAGTTTGAACAAGCGGATCATTGGGCATATGCTTTTTGCCAAATGCCATTTGTGCGGTAAACCTTGGATCGGTTTTTCTCAATACCGCATGACCATAGCCCGGTACCACTTTGCCTTCGCTCAATGTTTTCTTTACGTATTCTGCGATCTGGTCCTTGGTTGGTAATTCAGTATCCAGATGTTCACGCATCTCCATGATCCATTTAACCACTTCCTGGTTAGCGAGTCCGTGTAAGGGGCCTGCCAGGCCATTCATACCTGCGGCATAACTCAAGAATGGATCGCTTAATGCAGAACCAACAAGATGGGTAGCGTGTGCAGATACGTTTCCACCCTCATGATCCGAATGAATGGTCATATACAGTCGCATCAACTCCTTGAATTCCTCATCTTCATAACCCAACATATGGGCGAAGTTTCCCGCCCAATCAAGTAAACCATTTGGTTGAATATGTTCCTCATCTTTATACTTGCGGCGGTATACATATGCAGCGACCCTTGGAAGCCTTGCGATCAAATCCATGCAATCATCATATACCGGACTCCAGTAATCTTTTTTGCTTATTCCTTTTGCATATTCTTTCGCAAAATTTCCTTCTGTTTGCAATGCCATCACACCCGTCACAAACATGGTCATGGGATGCGCGTAAGAAGGAAGTGCATCAATTGCATCAAAAACGTGGCTGGGTACATGACTTCTTCTCTGCCAAACATTGGTAATATGATTCGCTTCTTCATCTGTTGGAAGATCGCCGATCAGCATTAAATAAAACAATCCTTCGGGTAAGGGCTCAGATCCTCCCTTCGCTTTTGGTAGCTTCTGCTGCAGTTCTGGAATGGAGTATCCTCTGAAACGAATTCCTTCATTCGCATCCAGCAAGGAGGTTTCACTCACCAGGCCGGTGATTCCCCGCATTCCCTGGTAGACCTGGGATAATTGAACTTCACCAATTTTTTTTGTGCCATGCTCCTTGAGTAGATCACGAATTTCCGCCGCTGCTGCATCTGCTTTTTTCTTGAAGAGATCCTTAACAACGCCCATTTGCTTAATGATTTAAACGGGGGCTAAGGTAGTTAAGAAAGTTGACAAGTTCATATGGTTGATGGGGTTGATAGCGTTGACAAGGTTGACAAGGGTAAGCACGTAGGAATTTCTCCCTGTTAACTTGTCAATTTCGTTTTCGTGTAAACTTCCGTTTTCTCCTCTCGCGATAACCATCGGGATTTGATAACTTGTAGACCCCCTTGTCAACCTCGTCAACCTCGTCAACCTCGTCAACCTCGTCAACCTCGTCAACCTCGTCAAC
>JGI10213J12805_10001619_pt1 | contig 12067 bp, 6 predicted proteins | sample WisNatreferecore_FD_12805 | JGI IMG/M metagenome (IMG submission 12805)
TTGCGATCGGATAGAATCCATCCGATCCAGGTACTACTGGCGGTGTTGCCGCCCAATCGTATTGTTTAGGTTGAAGGTCGATGCCACTGTTAAGTGCTTTGTCCCATTCAACAACGCGGCCGGTATAAGTGGCCATACGACCAAGAATGGAAGTCATTGTACTCTTTGCACCATTTTCACCATCTGCGAATTTGAATTCACCTTTTGCAATTGCTCCAAATAATTCATCGTGCTCAGCCTGGTATGGGTTATTTTCTTTTGAACGATCGAATTGATAGAGCGTTTTTCCACTAAGGTCTTTTATATTCATTGCTCCACAATTGATCTTTCCTTTTGTGCCAATAATCAATTCATCTACTTTACTCATTGTGCCCGGAATATGACGGCATTGACTGTTCAGGATTGAACCATCTGCATAGTGAAATTCAACATAGTGATGATCGAAGATTTCACCGTGATCCTTTCCTTTCCGTACCTGTCTTCCACCCATACCCTGCGCCTTTACAGGATATCCCTCCTTGAACCAGTTTACGACATCAATATTATGAATGTGCTGTTCGCAGATATGATCTCCGCATAACCAAACAAAATAATACCAGTTGCGCATTTGGTATTCCATTTCAGTTTGACCTTCTTTACGAGGATTTACCCATACACCATCATTATTCCACCAGGCCTGTGCCGAAGTAATATCACCGATGAGATTTTTCCTGCTGAACAATTCACGATAACTGGTTTGGTAATGCCTTTGCAATCCTACAACCACATTCAGTTTTTTCTGCTTTGCCTGTTCTGCTGCAGCTAGTACTTTTTGAATTCCGGCCGGATCGGTAGCAACAGGCTTTTCCATGAAGACGTGCTTATTGCGTTTTATGGCTTCTTCAAAATGAAGCGGACGAAATCCCGGAGGCGTAGTGAGGATCACCACATCTGCCAGGGGAATTGCCTTCAAGTATCCATCAAAGCCTACGAATTTCCTTTCTTCAGGTACATCGATTTTTGCTTTGATATTTCCTTTTTGTCCTGACGATTCGGAAATATCATCTGCGTTCAATCTTTTGTAGCAGTTGTCCAATCTGTCACGAAAAGCATCTGCCATTGCTACTAGCTTCACGTTTTGTTTTGTTAGCAGGGCCTCCATGGCCGCTCCCGTACCGCGACCGCCACAACCGATCAACGCAACCTTGATCGTATCATCTGCTCCGGAAAAGTAATTAGTCGCTTGTGAGATTGCTGGTGCGGCAATCAGACCGCCTGCAATAAGCGAAGTATTCTTTACAAATTCACGACGGGATGTGTTTTTTGTTTCCATAACTGCAGTATGTTAAAGTGATAATATGAAATTGTTATAACAGCGAATATGTCAATTTGAAAGGTACTTTATTTTCGGGTTATCAGATTTTCAGATTATTTAATTGGGAAGATATTTTTTATAGAAGGCATCTATTTCGTCAGCAGAAGGTTGCTTCAATGGTCGCACTACTCTGAATCCAACTGCCATGGCATCTGTGAGCCACCATTTGCTCTTTGGTATCTGTGGATCTCTTTTATTCCAGGAAGGATCAGATTTTGAACGGCTTGCACAACGCAGTGCATCGGCCTTATCAGTATAGCCTCCGCCCCTTACTGATTTCGGATAGCGCGTTGCTGGCGGATTCGAAGGGTCCTGGTTTGATTTGGACAAACTGACGTAATACGTTTCATCATACTGATCCAATACCCATTCCGCAACATTACCCAACATATCATATAGACCCCATGCATTTGGTTTTTTCTGTCCTATTTTTTGATATTTATCTCTGCTATTATCATTGAACCACGCATAATCTTTTAATAGTTTTGGATCATTTCCAAAATAATAAGTGGTCTTTGTACCAGCTCTACAAGCGTATTCCCATTCCGCTTCTGTTGGCAGACGATAGAAATGTCCGGTCTTTTTATATAACCAACGGCAATACATCATGGCAGTGTATTGCGACATGCTATTTACGGGGTAACCACCTTGCTTACCCATTCCCCAACTCAGGTCAATATATTGAGGAGTTGGTCTTGTTACTCCATCAACCTCGGAATTTCGACTTGTATTCTCATCATCAAAAAAGAGAAGGAACTCGTCATAAGTTACTTCGTGAGTACCCATCCAAAATGCAGACAGCTTGACCTCCTGTAGTGGCCCTTCGTCTTTTTTTCTTCCTTTTTCTGTTTGCGGACTACCAATTTGAAAATTACCGGCAGCAATTGGAACCATTTTGAATTTTACCGTAGAGCCTGGAATTTTCTCCTCATAGGCAGAAAATTCATCGTTGGACTGAGAATAGGAAAGCAGGAACTGAATAACAAAGAAGAGAATTAAACTGTACTTTTTCACATGATCAATTATGGAGGGGAAGATAGGAAATTAATTGATTTACGATTTACGAAATACGATTTACGATTTCCTTGGATCGCAAAATTCCTCATTTTAGGACGGTGAGCGTAGAGGTGATTAGCGATTGTTGGACCGAAACAACTCGTAATTCGTAAATTGTCTTCACAAACCACTGTTTATGAAACGCAGACAATTCATGCAAAACGCAATCGGTGCCAGTGCATCCTTGTTAATTCCCGCAGGTCTTTTGGCAGGAAGAAGGATCAATCCACTAGTTGCCGACAAGACCTTCAATCTTAATTATGCTTTTCACGACGGGATGTTTAAAAACAATGGAGGTGACGATTTTATCGACCAGATAAAATTTGCGCATGAGAAAGGATTTCGTTCAATCGAGGATAATGGGATGATGTCAAGAACGGTGGATATGCAAAAAAAAATTGGTGATACACTGACAAAGCTTGGAATGAAAATGGGTGTATTCGTGATCACTTCAGATAACTGGCACTGGAAAACATCACTTGCGTCGGGAAAGCAGGAGTTTATTGACAGGATGACAAAGGATTGCAAAGAAGCTGTTGAAGTAGCCAAGCGTTGCAATGCAAAATGGATGACAGTTGTTCCTGGAAATTATGATCGAAACCTTTCCTTTGAGTATCAAACTTCAAATGTGATCAAAGCATTGAGAATTGCCAGTGGTATTCTTGAACCGCATGGTTTGATAATGGTCCTGGAACCATTGAGTGATAATCCCGATCTCTTTCTTCGTCACAGCGATCAAACCTATATGATTTGTAAGGCGGTGAACAGTCCGAGTTGTAAGATCCTTTTCGATATGTATCACATGCAACGAAATGAAGGAGATATCATTAATAATATCAATAAGGCCTGGGATGAGATCGCGTATTTCCAGATCGGCGATAATCCTGGACGCAAAGAACCCACGACCGGCGAAATGAATTACAAGAATATTTTCAAGCATATCTACAACAAGGGATACCGCGATATTTTAGGAATGGAACATGGGAATGCAAAGTCTGGTAAAGAAGGGGAGATGGCATTGATACAGGCGTACAGAGAAAGTGATTCGTTTCTTTAATTGCATTCTCCGTGCCTCCGTGTCTCCGTGGTTTCATTCGCGGCGTCTTCGACGCCTTCACCACGGAGACACGGAGAATATTTAGAAATTCTTTTTGAATAATCTGAGGTAAGATCACCGAACTTGCGAGTATGAAGGGTTTCCAGACAATACTAATTCTTACTCTTGCTTTAATACCTTCATTTTCCAAGGCTCAGGACGCCATGGAATTGATCAACAAAGTGAAGGCCAAACTGGCAACGGTTAAGGATTATGAAGCAAAGGGTACTCTGAAGACGGATGTATCTTTCATGAAAATCCCCAAGGCCGGGGTAACCATCTTTTATAAGAAGCCTGATAAATTCAAGATCAAAAAAGACGATGGCATTTCGGTAATGCCAAAGGGTGGAATAAGTGTTAATCTGAATTCTCTTTTGGAACACGATAATTTCACTGCAGTTGCTGCCGGAACAACCACATATCAAGACAAAAAACTCACTGTAGTTAAGTTATTGCCCCTGGATGAAAAATCCGAAATCGTTGTATCAACTTTTTATATAGATGAAAAAGAATTATTGATACGAAAAACGACAACTACTACAAAGGATAACGGAACCTATGAGATGGAATTGGAATATGGTTCTTATGCAAAATGGGGTTTACCTGATAAAGTGACTTTTATCTTCACCACTAAGAATTACAAGCTCCCGAAGGGACTCGCTTTTGACTATGACAATGGCGTAAAACCGAAAACCGGAAGCGATGGTGAAAATCAAAAAGGCCAGATCGAGATCAACTATTCCAAATACAGCATCAATATTGGAATTGGGGACTCGATATTCAATTGATAATTGTCAAACTTGAGAGAATTTTTCTCGAAGATTTACGGTTATCCATACTAGGGGTTTTTCACTAGAACTGGTAGAATTACTAGTACATCGGCCTATTCAGTTCCTTCATCGTCTAATTAGTTCCTTTTATCGAATACGGGGAAAATAATTAAGATTTATAGTCGTTTACAAGTAGATTTGCCCTGTTAAGTCGTTATCGACCCTAATCCAAAGCGTATGAAAACAAGGAACTTTACCCTATGCCTAGCCTTTCAGAATTGTCCTGATTCTGTTTCATTTTCCACTCTGAAATGTGGGCTTTTTACAACTGCGAATGTAATAACATGCATTCCTGTTTGGGGTTTACCGAAACTTTCGGACCTCGGGTAATCCTTCTGTTTTAACGCGCGTGAATAAAGGTCTTCAACGTAATTAATCGGGTTACGCTAATCCAATTAAATGAAAAAACCTGAACCCTTTATGAAACGATTTTTACGATTAAGTATTTATTCAATGCTATTGCTGCTGGTTACGGCGGCAGTTACCATATACATGAAGGGAAATGATGGAGTAGCCTGGTTTGAATCCGAGGAAGGTGGAGAAGAGGAAGAGGGAACTCCAGGAATTATGAGAGCAATGGATCTTTGGAGCGATATGCGTACTTATCCCAACAAGCGCATGAATGCATCATCTTTCTCAGAAGCATTTGAAAAAACAAAAAGACAGATAGAAGTTCGAATGAGCACCAATGGTGCAAATGGCGCTTATTCACCCGGTACTGCTCCGTGGGCAGCACTTGGTCCAATGAATTTTGCAGGACGAGTTTTGTGTATCGGCTTTCACCCAACTGTACAGAATACGATGTGGGTGGGAACTGCAGGCGGTGGTTTATGGAAAACTACTACCGGAGGAACAGGTGCACCGGGCGGAATCAACTGGACTTATGTCCCAACCGGATTTCCTGTTTTAGCAGTTCCATCGATCGCGGTACATCCTACCGATCCAAATACTATTTATATCGGAACAGGTGAAGTTTATAATTCTAATGCAGCTGCTGCTGGTGCAACCGGGGCAGGTCATATTCGTTTGTTCAGAGGTTCTTACGGAATTGGAATTCTGAAAACAACTGATGGAGGAACAACATGGACAAAGACGCTTGATTTTTCGTATTCAAATCTTACCGGTGTAATGGATATGGTAATTGATCCAATAGATCCAAATATCGTTTATGCCGGAACGTCAGAAGGTTTGTATCGCACTACAAACGGAGGAAGTTCATGGAACCTGATCCCTGGTGTTGGTGAAATGGTGATGGATCTGCATTATAAGCCCGGCAACCCCGCTGTACTTTATGTCGGTGCCGGAAACTTTGCGACTACAGGTAACGGAATTTACAAATCAGTAAATGCAAACAATACCGGAGCACCAACTTTTACTAAGCTTACAACAGGATTACCTGCTACAATAAGTGGAAAGATATCTCTTACGATAAGTGCTAACAACCCTAATAAGATCTATGCAAGTATCGGTGCTGATCCGAATGCAACCGGAGATCCGGAAGGCCTTTGGGTGTCTACCAATGAAGGAACATCCTGGTCACAGCCCGGCGCTGCAAACATGATTGGAACCCAGGGATGGTATGCACACGATATTCTTGCAACCCCTGGTGACGCGAATACTGTCTTTTGGGGTGAGCTTGACGTTTATAGATCTACAAATGGCGGTACTACCAGCTTTACACAAATAGCACAATGGAATGGTTGGGGAACTAATCCTGCAATCGGAACATTACAGGAAGGAACTAATACTTACGTTCATGCAGATGTACATCGAATATATGCACATCCTTTATCTCCAACTTCAATCTACTTTTGTACAGATGGAGGTATTTTCAGAACCACCAATGGCGGTTCAACCTTTCAGACGCTTAACGGTGGATTGATGACCGCACAGATCTATGCGAATATGGCAATCTCCAAACAGGACCCAAATTTCATGGTTGGAGGTCTTCAGGATAATGAAGGTTTTGTTTACATGGGAAGTGCACAGATGCGCAGGATTCCGAGTTTAGGTGATGGATTCCATTGCGCGATTAATACAAGAGATGATGATACCTGTTATATAACGGGTTACTATATGAACATGAAACGTTCAGTTAACAGGTCTGTAAGTTTTTCAACCATGACAGATGCTGACGTGGTTTTAGGTAGTCCTCCTTCAGAAACTGTTTGTTTCAATACCCCAATGGTTGTAGCCCCTTCAAATCCGAATACCATGTATGCGGGAACATACCGGATCAAGAAGTCAACAAACAGGGGATCTGCCTGGGTTAACCAGAGCGGTACGCTCAGCACAACTTCTACAGCTATTATTTATATAGCAGTTGCTCCAAGCAACGAAAATATTCTTTATGTATCTACAGCCCCGTATGGAGGTACAAGAAGTAAATTATTTAGAAGCGTGAACGGTGGTACAAACTTCACTGAAATCACTGGTACGCTTCCAGATCGATATTATTCTGAGATCGAGGTTGACCCTGTGGATCCAAACAGGATAGCAGTAACGCTTTCTGGCTTTGGTTCATCACATGTATTTATGAGTGCAAATGGTGGAACGAACTGGTGCGATGTTAGTGCCGGCTTACCTGATATTCCGCATAACACGGTTATGTTTAACCCGAGTGTTCGTTCAAATATTTATGTTGGAAACGATCAGGGTGTTTGGTATGCAACGGGGGTTACCATAGGGGCAATGGGTGCGTCTGCAACATTGAACTGGACTCCGTATAATGATGGATTGCAGGATGGCGTAATGGTAAGTGACCTGGTACCAACTAATGATAACCGTATACGACTGGTAACTTATGGTCGTGGTTTATGGGAAAGACTTTTTGAAGCTGTAGGTGGATTACCTGTAGTGTTGAAATCATTCGATGCATGGGCAACGAATAGAGGAAATCAATTGAAATGGGAAGTTACTACTCAGGAGAATGTTACACGCTACGAAGTTGAGTACAGTAAAGATGGAGTAAGCTTTACCAAGATTGGTGCTGTTCCTGCGAAAACGGGAGCTGGTACTATAACTTATGAATATTTACACGCGATAATAAATGACGGAGATGCTTTCTATCGTATCAAAACGGTGGATGGTGATGGACAAGTCAATTTTTCTGAAGTAGAAGTGATCAAGGCTGAGCGGTATACAGAAAAAATGAATGCCTATCCGAATCCGACGAGTGGATTGTTCACCATCAAAATACCGGCTGCTGGCAATACCGGCATGACGAGCGTACAGCTCTATGACAACAGTGGAAAATTGTTGTTGTTGAAAAAGCTGGATGGAAAAGCAACCGAGTATTCAATGGACATCAGCCAATTCCCTGCAGGTACTTACCAGGTGATTGCTGAAGGTGTGGTAACAAGATGGAAAACTAAAATTCTTAAAAAATAAATAACCCTAAATCCTTGAAAAAATTATAATTCAAAACTTATGAAAGCTTACGTAGCAAATACCAGGAAATGGATGAAGTTGACAGCCTTGTTGCTGTCGATCCAGTTGGTATTTTCAAATCTCAGCAATGCGCAGGCTCCCGACTGTATATCAGGAACCGTTATGTACGGTATCTTCACCAACGTTGGTGGTTCGGGAACTGCCGATAGTACGGATATCCGTCCGATTACTTATACTACCGGTGCAGTCGGCAACCTTATGGGTAACCGCAGATACTGGATTAGAAGGCAGATCGGAGGAAACTGGTACTATGGTGCATCAGCGATGAGCTTGAACCCGGCAAGTGGCTATTTCTTTGTCAATACACAAATGCCAACAACGGGTGGAGCGAAAGACGTTATTGCGATCAACACTTTAACCGGTACCCAGGCAATTATCGGAACCACACCGGTTGCATTGGACAATTACCATATGGTAAAGATGGCCGTTGCGCCTTCTGGTCTTGGTTATGCAATTGGTGTGCATCGCGATTCTACAGCTGCCGCCGGGACCTTTAATCCGCTTATTCGCTTTTCAACTTGTGGATTGGCCCCTATGCCTGGATGTGCTGCTGGAACAATTGTTACGCTTGGTTATTTGCCCAGTACTTCCTTAATGTATAAATGGGATTTGTTCAATGGAGATATTTCCTTCGATGCGGTTGGTAATCTCTATTTCGCAACGGCCGCATTCTGGAGAGTGAATGGATTAGGCAGATATACAGACGCTCGTCTTTTCCGCATTAACGCAGCAGATATTCCCGCTGGTGCAGGCGCAGGAACTATTCCTATGAGTCTTGTCGCTGAATATAATGGTCTTGATAGTACTGTTGTTAACGGTCTTACGTTTGACCCTGCCGGTAGCCTTTATATTTCAACGAGAAGGTTTTTGGGTGTTCAAAACAGCCCCCCGCCTCCTTCAGTTTCGGAAGTATATACATCATGGACAATGGGATCATCGAATAATATTGCGACGTTCGGTCCTGTGCCTGCTGGTAAATCAATCGGTGACCTTGCCGGATGTTATTTCCCTGCGATGGTACTTGCATTAAATGATCTAAGGCTTTCTGGTAAATACTCAGGTGGTCAATCGACGCTGAGATGGGAATCCCATAACAATAACAACGTGATCTATTACGAAATACAGCGCAGTGAAAATGGAGATGATTTTGAAACAATTGCCAGGGTGAACCCAATAAATGTAAGTCAGCCCGATCAGGCCTATAGTTATAATGATGCAGATGCAGGTTCTGGACGAAGATATTATCGCGTTCGCCAGGTATTGGCTAATGGCGGAAAATTCTACAGTAATGTGATCAATATAAATGTAAACTCAAAGATCACCCTTGTTGGAAAATTGAGACCAAGTCCGTTTGAATCATTCTTTGACATCAATGTTAAGTTGACTTCTTCGAATAATGTTATGGTCAGATTGATCGATCAGAATGGACGAATAGTGCTGACTCAACGATTCAGTGGTCATGGTGGAGATAATAAATTCACGGTTAGCAATCTTAGCAAGCTCAGCAAAGGAGTTTATGTTGCTGAAATAACTGTTGAAGAAGATATCATCCGCGAAAAATTGATCAAGCAATAATGTTCTATCGAATCTAGATAAAAGCCTCTGCGAAAGCAGGGGCTTTTTTGATAGGCAAGAGGCAAGAGGCAAGGGGCAAAAGGCAAACAAAATTATTTTGATCGAATATAAAAATCAAAACCCCGGAACTCCGGGGTTCTTTATTTGGTTTTTTCTCTATTGCCTATTGCCTCTTGCCTTTTGCCTCTTGCCTTTTGGCTACTGCTCGTTTTCTTCTATCTTCTCGTCCGCAGCGTTGGCCAATAACACGGCCGTCATTTTCTTCAATGGATTCTTATGGCTTTCCTGATAATCCTGTCTTCTTTCGATAATGTCGATGCATTCATAGATGGCTGCCAGGAAGGATGAAGCATCTCCTTTGTTTTTTCCTGCAATATCAAAAGCAGTGCCGTGATCAGGGGAGGTTCTTATTGCGGGAATGCCGGCGGTAAAGTTCACCCCGTTTCCCAGTGCGAGAGATTTGAATGGAATCAGGCCCTGGTCGTGATACATGGCGAGAACAGCATCAAATTTTTCAAATTGTCTTCGTGCAAAAAATGCATCAGGACTATAAGGACCCATTACGATCATATTGTGCTTGGCTTCTTTGATGGCCGGCTTGATGATTTCTTCTTCTTCTTTACCAATTAACCCTTCATCGCCGGCATGCGGATTTAATCCAAGCACGGCAATCTTTGGCTTATCAATTCTGAAATCCTTTATTAATGAATTGTTGAGGATATTCAGTTTGCTTAGAATGTTTTCCCTTGTAACATATTTCGCAGCTTCCGACAGAGGCACGTGTTCGCTTACGAGGGCAACTCTGAAATTCTGCGAAACCATCATCATAAGCACTTCATTCACCCCGAAGCAGTGCTTTAGATAAGGTGTGTGGCCGGTAAAATCGAAGTCCTGAGTTTGTGTATTCTTCTTATTGATTGGAGCTGTGACCAACCCATGTATTTTATTTTCCTTTAATGCCTGGACGGCAGCCACCAATGACTTTACGGCATATCGGCCACCCGCCTCCGTTAGTTGACCCGGATTAATATTTACTTCTTCTTCCCAGGTTTGGAAAATATTTACCTGTTTAAAATTCACCCTGGTGAAGTCTTTAATGATCTGGTAACTGAAATTGACGTCGGATACAGATTTCCGGTAGAAATTAATCACCTTATTTGAGCCGAAAATAACTGGCGTACACATCTCCAAAATCCGGTGATCAGAGAATATTTTGATGATCAACTCAGGACCAATGCCGTTTAGATCACCAAGGGTAATGCCTATTAATGGTTTTTGTTGACTCATTTCGCGTAATTCAAGCCTTAAAATTAGGGATTGTTTGCTGTATGGGGAGAGAATTATAGGAGCCGCGGAAATGCGAGTTTTTATAATGTATATCTGCAGTATTGAGGAAGATCAAGAATGTAACAAAATCGGGTCAAGGTTTCCTCTTATGGGAATTTGCGATAAACGATTACTCTTATTGCATTATCCGAATAAAAGTGAAACCTTTGTGCATCCTACGAGATTGAGTTTTCAATTTGACCCTTAACAATAAATCCGAAACCGATGAAACCATGTTTCTTCAATAATCTCGTTTGCAGCTGTCAAACAATTGTGAGGGCAAGTTTTATCCAACGACATTTATTGTAATTAAAACGCATTACACCGGTATAAGTGTTTATGCAGATGTGATGTAAATATTGAATTAAATCAAGAATTAATAGAAGAAGAAAAGCGTTCTATCTAATCCGTTATAATATCCGAACCGTATGAAGAAACCTTTACTTAAAACGATCTATTCCTCGTTGTGTCTGTTGACACTGATTGGAATTGTGGTTTTGTGTTCGAAGCTGAATTTCAATAAAGGCGAAGCCTGGTATGAATCTGCGGAAAGTGAAGAAGAAGAAGGAGAGGGCGTACCTGGAATTTTGAGGGCAATGGACCTGTGGAGTAATATGCGTACTTATCCCAACAAACGCATGAATGCTTCCTCATTCAGTGAAGCATTTGAAAAAACCAAAAGAGAGGTTGAAGTTCGAATGAGCATCAATGGTGCAAATGGTGCTTATTCTCCCGGAACTGCTCCATGGACGGCACTTGGCCCAATGAATTTTGCCGGCCGGTCATTGTGTATCGGATTTCATCCAACTGTTGCAAATACGATGTGGGTTGGAACTGCTGGCGGAGGTTTATGGAAAACAACAACAGGGGGAACCGGCGGACCGGGCGGAATCAGCTGGACTTATATTCCAACTGGATTTCCGGTATTAGCCGTACCGTCAATCGCTGTTCATCCAACCAATCCCAATATTATCTACATCGGAACTGGTGAAGTGTATAATAATAGCGCAGCATCTGCAGGAGCAACCGGTGCAGGGCATATTCGTTTGTTCAGGGGTTCTTACGGAGTTGGAGTTTTAAAAACAACTGACGGAGGAGCAACCTGGACAAAGTCACTCGATTTCTCTTATTCGAATTTGACCGGGGTGATGGATATGGCAATTGATCCGTCCAATCCAAGTATCGTGTATGCAGCAACGTCAGAAGGTCTATACCGTACAAACGATGACGGTGCAAACTGGACTTTGATACCAACAGTTGGGGAAATGGCCATGGATCTTTGTTACAAGCCGGGTAACTCTGCAATTCTTTATGTAGGCTGTGGCAATTTCAATACACCCGGAGCAGGAATTTATAAATCTACGAATGCAAATATTGCCG
>JGI10213J12805_10038180_pt1 | contig 12013 bp, 9 predicted proteins | sample WisNatreferecore_FD_12805 | JGI IMG/M metagenome (IMG submission 12805)
TTTGCGGTTTTGTGCGGTTTTTTCCCTTATTTAGTAGCCGTAACCGACTAATAAATGCTTAAAAAGGAGCGTCAGGCTTATATTCTCCATCAGGTAAACCTGCATAATAAAGTACTTTCTTCAAGCTTATCAAGCGAGATCAATGTGTCGGAAGATACGATACGAAGGGATCTTGTTGAGCTTGCGGAAGAAGGCAAAGTAATTAAAGTTCATGGCGGTGCACTATCTCATTCGTTCAGTGATGTTAACTATCCTTCCAGGAACGTTTACTCACAGGATGAAAAGAGAATAATCGCCCGGAAAGCAGCTTCGCTTATCCAGGACGGTATGTTCGTCTTAACGAGTGGCGGCACCACGATCATTGAACTTGGCCGTTCTCTCCCTCCACAATTAAGAGCAACATTTATTTCCGGAAGTATTCCGGCAATTCTGGAATACATGCATCACCCTACCATCGATGTGATCCTTATTGGCGACAAAGTATCAAAGGATGCAAAGATCACGGTAGGTGGTGAAGCGATCTCAAAGATCCGTCAAATAAAAGCTGACCTCTGTTTCCTGGGAATAAATGCGATTGATGTTTCGCACGGAATTACAGATAATGATTGGGATGTGGTTCAATTGAAAAAAGCAATGATCGAATCATCTCAAAAAGTTATCTGCATGACCATTGCGGAAAAGATCAACTCGCTCCAACCGATCCATGTATGTGATATCCGTGATATTGATATTCTGATCACGGAATTACCTCCTGATGATCCGGTGCTGCAGCCCTACGTAAAAGCAGGAATAACCGTCCTATAAATCTTCTACCTGTCCTTGAAAATTTCTTGATCGATATCCTCCAAAAGCCAATTTGTAATTGCCCTAGCCTAACAATTGTCTGTAAAAAAATTGCTTAAAAACGAGAACAGTATGAGAAAATTTAGACCCATTCTTTTCGCCGTTTTCCTGCTGCTAAACGGTTTATTTCTGTTCGCTCAGGATCAGAATGTAACCGGAGTGGTACGAGACTCGAAAGATAATTCTCCCCTAGCCGGAGCAACGGTCACCAATCAGCGGACAAAAGCTGCTGTACAAACAAACGCGTACGGAGTTTATACAATACCCGCCAAGTCGGGTGATGTACTCAACATTTCCTTCGTTGGATTTGGACAGAGACAGGTTACCGTTGGAAACAGTACAACCGTAGATGTTCGACTTGAAACTTCTGGTAAAGAACTGGAAGAAGTTGTAGTTGCCCTTGACATCAAAAGAAAGCCAAGAGAGTTGGGATATTCAACACAACAGGTAAAAGGTTCAGAGGTCCAGGAAACACAACGTGAAAACTTCATCAATAGCTTGCAGGGTCGTGTGGCAGGATTGACGATCAGTCCCACAGGGGGAACAGCCGGTGCATCTTCAAGCATTGTGTTGAGAGGATTCAACTCACTTTCCTTAAGTAATGAACCACTTTTCGTTGTGGATGGAGTGATCATGGATAATAACACTGTGAACGAAACTTCCAGTGGTGGGCAGGGAGTTGGTCTTGCGTCAGATCGTCCAAACAGAAATAATGACTATTCGAATCGGATATCTGACCTTAATCCAAACGATATCGAATCCATTACAGTACTGAAAGGACCTGAAGCAACTGCATTGTATGGAAGCCAGGCTAGTTCAGGTGCGATCGTGGTTACGACCAAAAAAGCAAAGAGCAATAAGCTTGCTGTTCAGTACGACAATTCTTTCCGCTTTCAGAAAGTGACGCGTTTCCCGGAAACGATCAACACCTACCAAAATGGAACAGCAGGAAATCCTTCCAACATATTCCGTTATTTCGGGCCCAAGTATCCGGTAGGCACCCCGATTCACGATAATAAAGATTATTTCTTTCGTACAGGATTCTCGCAAACGCATAATCTTGGAGCGGATTTCGGCTTCAAAAATTCTGTATTCCGTTTTTCAGGATCATTCTTTGATCAAGCGGGAGTGGTACCAAACAACGATTACCAAAGAATCAATTTCCGCCTTTCAAATACTACCAAATTTGGAAAGAAAGTTGAGATCATTCCCTCACTTGCTTATATAAGAACTGAAAATGATAAAGTATTGAGAAGTGCTGGTGGTTATATGCTCAGTCTCTTTGCCTGGCCGGATAATAATGATATCCGCAAATTCCAGGATGACGCAGGGAACAAACTTCCATTGTTTAGTTCCAATCCAAATGCAGACTATGATAACCCGCTTTTCAACGTAAATAATAACAAGAGTCGTGATGTAACTGATCGTTATACCGCAACACTCGGTATCAATATCAATCCCTGGGACTGGTTATCTCTTGCCGGAAGGTTTGGTTATGATTCATACAACACAGATGGCTACACGATTTATCACCCGAAGTCATTTTATATAGCTGCTGCCTTGAACGGGGAACAGGATAATTTTTATAGACGTTATTCCGGTTATAATCACACCATCACGGCAACAGCCAAAAAGCAATTGGGAGATTTCAGCGGAAGGTTAATGTTAGGACAGATGTGGCAGGATTATGAAACGCGGATGTTTGCTATAAAGGGAAACAATCTGACCGATCCTAAGCGGTTTGATAGTGGAAATTCCGCACCTAATACCAGGATTCGTTTGCTCCGCAATAATTTTGGTGAATACAATAAAATGATCATACGCCAGGCGGCCTATTTTGGTGAAGTTGGGCTCAGTTATAAGAACCTGGCCTTCCTGAATTATAGCCACCGCTTTGAATCCGCATCTACTCTACCTGCGATTAACAGGGACTATAACTATATGGGAGCAAGTCTTAGTGTGATCGTGAGCGATATCTTCCCCGGACTGCAAAATGGAGATATTCTAAACTATTTTAAACTTCGCACATCACTTGCAGGTACGGCCCGTTTGAACACTCCTTACTCTACTCAGTCGGTTTTTGTTGACAACTTCGCAAGTGGTGGTGGGTTCTCCTATGGTTTCTTCAACAATAGTCCCACGCTTGCGCCTGAAACACAAAACACTTATGAAGTAGGAGCTGAATTCAAGATAATCAAGAACAAGATTGGTTTCGACGTTACTTATTACAATACTCAAACCAAGGGCCAGATCGTCGAGGCCTTCCGCTTAAGCTATGCAACCGGTTTCGTTTTGAATACGCAAAATGCTGCAAGCACTCGCAATGAGGGTATTGAGATCAGCATTGATGCGACGGTTTTCAACAAAAAAGATTTCGGTTGGAATATTCGCTTTAATGCAAACCGTATGTGGAACAGAGTTACAGGTCTTCCTTTAAATGTGGCTGAATACTACATAGCTGATACCTGGCTCTTCCAAAACGCGAGAGGGGGCCTTGTGCTGGGTGGACCAACTACTTCAATCACTTCTGCCGGTTATTTGAGAAATAATGCAGGAGCGATATTGATAAATCCCACAAGTGGATTGCCGGTGATTGATGCTGTGTTCAGGGTCCGGGGCGATCGCAATCCTGACTTTACTTTAGGAACAATAAACACATTCCGCTATAAAGATTGGAAGTTAAGTTTTCTATGGGATCTTAAGATTGGTGGAGACGTGTTCAATGCAAACGAAATGTTCCTTACAGCTATCGGGAAAAGTAAGCGTACAGCAGACCGCTATACTCCACGCGTAGTTACAGGTGTGTTGCAAGATGGTAAACAAAATACGACTAACCCAACCTGGAATACTATTTCAGTAGTTCCTGCTTTCGTTGCAAACGATGCATATTATCAAGCTACAAATATGCCTGAGGAAGCATTCATTGAAAAGGATGTGAACTGGTTGAGATTAAGGGATATCACCTTGAGCTATACCTTCCCAAGAAGTGGCTTCTTAAAAAACATGAACTACATTAAAACCCTGGGATTCTTTGTTACCGGTAATGACCTGGTGCTTATAACCAACTATAACGGCGCTGATCCTGCAGTTAATGGAAATACAGCAGGCAGCCGTGGTGTAGGTGCTTATGGATTTGATTATGGAACATTAGCAACACCGATCGGGGTTAACATTGGAATTCGTGCAGGATTTTAAACTCTAAAAATCGTAAAGATGAAAAAGATATTTTCTTTTAGTTTATTAATCAGCGGGCTTGTGCTCATCTCAATGAGTTCCTGTAAAAAGTTGATCGATGACGCTTACGCCAATCCAAATGCGAAGGTGAGGGTTCCCATTGAAACGCTCCTTCCCGGTCTGATCGGGAACATGATTGGTTCATCTTCTGCACAGGGTAGCGGTTATGGTACCGCTAATGATGCTCTATATGTTGGCCGCTATATTCAGTACTGGGCTACCAATGTCACCGGTAATCAATTTGATCAGATGGGTGGCGCTACTGGAGTGAGCGATTTATTAGGTAACGTATGGGCAATGCACTATTATGGCCAGGGTGAGAACCTGAATAAAATGATCCTTTGGGGCAAGGAAGAAAAAAAATGGGACTATGTCGGTGCCGGATATGCCTTGCGTGCATGGGGTTGGTTAACGCTTACCAATATGCATGGTGAAGTGATCATGAAAGAAGCGTTCCGTCCAGAGCAACTCGTGTTTAAATATGATGACCAGGAATTCGTTTATGATTCTTTGCGAGTTATTTGCCGCTTGGCTTTGGAATACCTGAACATGGACGGAGACAGCGTAAGTCAGGCTAACCTGAATAAAGGTGACGCTTACCTGAATAAAGGTGATAGAGAGAAGTGGAAGAAATTCGTTTATGCGGTGTTGGCAAGATCATACAATCAACTTTCGAATAAGTCAAGCTATAAACCAGACTCAGTTATCCATTACTGCAACCTGGCTATGCAAACAAATGCTGATAATGTAACGGCTACTTTTGCCAATACAGGGATCACCGGTACGTCAAATTTCTTTGGCCCTTTCCGCGCAAACGTTGGCGCATTGCGTCAAACGGAATGGGTTACAAACCTGATGAATGGATTGAATCCAATGTTTGCTGGTGTAGTTGATCCACGTATTCATTATTATCTCCGCGATAATCCAAATGGAACTTATAAGGGAATAAAACCAAACAGGGGAGCAAGCGGTCTTCCAACAGGTGATCAGCCCAGGAATTTCTGGGGTGGATTATTCTCCGCTACAACAGCAACACTCGATACAGGTGCACGCTATATTTTCAAGAATGGAGCGCCATTCCCGGTCATCACTGCAAGCGAGATTCAATTCATGAAAGCAGAAGCCTATTATCGTAAAGGCGATCGCACCAGCGCATTGAATGCTTATCGTCAGGGAATCAGTCTGAGCCTTGATCTGTTGACCACTGATTATAATGCTTCGGTTCCAGCTGCATTGCAGATGACTCCAGCAACAAAGGCGGCATTTCTGGGTAACACGAAAGTGGTTCCTTCATCTGGAGATAGCCTGAGAATGACACATATCATGCTTCAGAAATACCTCGCATTATTTGGTTATGGAGCAATAGAAACCTGGACGGACATGCGAAGATTTCATTACACGGATTTTGAGGAAAGTGGCGATCGCCAGGTGTTTGTTGATTTCATTCCACCATCAGGAGTTGATCTTTTCACGAATAATAATCAAAAATGGGTTTACCGCGCAAGGCCAAGGTATAATTCAGAGTATCTCTACAATATTGCAGAATTGCAAAGATTAGGAGGGCTCGACCTGGATTATCATACCAAAGAACAATGGTTCTCCCAGAAATAAACCGTAAACCGAAAAAATAATCATTATGAAATTATTCAGATATATCGTTTCTGCTTCAGTTCTGGGATCGGTTCTCTTCCTGGTTGCCTGTAAGAAGGAAACCAAGTTTCATTCTGTGATTGACGAGGAGACTCCAAGCAACGACAAGGCCCAGATCAAAGTGATCAATGCGGCCGTGGGCACCAACCGTAACTATGTTTACGTGGATGGTTCTCCCGTTTCAGGCGTTACTTTTCTAGATGGAGGAGCATTTCCTGCCAACAATTACTATGCGAATGTGTACACAGGCGTACATGCCATAATGGTAAAGGATACTTTGTCAACGGGTCCCCAAACTCCGGTTACCGTAACGTCGACTTTCTATCCACGCCAGAGGTATACAATCTTCATGTACGATTCCACTAAATCAATCAAGGCGAAGTTGGTCGAAGACATGCTGGTGGTGCCGGCAGACACAAGTGTGGCGATGGTACGGTTTGCGAATTTTGCATATTCACCAACACCAATTCCTAACCTGGATGTATACTCTCATTTGAAGCAGGCGAGGATTTGGACAAATGTTTCTCCAACTACTGTTACTGACTTTATAAGATATACGGCAAATACAGTTGCTGATACATTGTGGTTCAGACCCACAGGTACAAACGTAGATCTTTTTAAACTTACATTCACCCCGACTACAAAGAGAAGCTATAGCCTCGTATTCAGGGGAAGGTATTCGGTGACAAGAACTGTAAGCGTTTATACGCAATACTAATCTTTTAAGCCACCCCGCAGTTTTAGGAGATTGGCATCAATGATTGGAGTTGACTGATGGATTTGACAAAAAAAGGAAGCGCAAGCTTCCTTTTTATTTTGACAAAGTGTGATTGAACAATTTTGAAGTGAGAATACAATATCCAACAAGGAACAAGGAGTGACCAATTTCAAAGTGAAGTTTCAATATTGAAATTTCACCATTGGCACTTTACTTCATCATTGGATATTCCTTGTTCCGTGTTGGATATTGTATTCTCACTTCTGGATTCTCAATTCAAACTTAAAACGCTCCGCCCAGTGTCCATCCTTCTCTGTACTCTCTCTTCACAAACTGGTTGGCTTCATCAAAATTGGTAATCTTCATATTCTTTGCATCCCACAAGAGGCGTTTTCTTCCGAGATATTTATCATCCCATCCTTTTCCTTTCGGATTTTTCATTAGGAAACTCCGGAGTGCAAGATTACCGATGAGAATACTTTCAGTAAATGGCCCTGCGAAATCGAAAGGCGAACTGGTTATTCCTTTGCCATAGCCATCGATACATGCATTCACCCATTGAACATAGTGCCCTTCCGGAACGCGTGGCAGTGTTTGTGCTGGAAGAGTAATCTCTTTCATCAGCTTTGTTGGCAACAATCTTGGCCTGGCACCATAACAATCGGCCAGCAATTTTCCTTTTGTACCGATGAACAACACTCCCCCATCCCAATTACCAAATGGCTCTTCTGGTCCTAATTCATCAGGGCGCTGGGGTAACAATCCGCCATCCATCCAGCTTACTTTAATATTTCCTTTACCATCTTTTCTCGGATAAGTAAGATGTATGATCGATGATGGAGGACAGCTATCAGGATTCGCTGTATCATTCCACATTTCTTTCCAAATAGTAGCAACGCTACATTCTACATCTGTGGGATAATCGATCGGTAAGCAACGGAAAACCGGGTCCATGATATGACAGGCCATGTCTCCCAATGCACCAGTACCGAATGCCCACCATCCGCGCCAATTAAAAGGCAGGTATGCAGGATTGTAATCTATCTTCTTTGCAGGTCCGAGCCAAAGATCCCAGTTGAGTTCAGAAGGAATGTCAAATTGCCCGGTTGGAGTAGGCACACCCTGTGGCCATACTGGACGATTGGTCCATGATTCGACGGTATGAACATCGCCGATCAAACCTGCATCAATGAGCTCTTTTGTACGTCTCACTCCTTCGCCTGATCCACCCTGGTTACCCATCTGCGTAACCACTTTGAATTTTTTCGCAGCATTGGTCAATGCTCTTGCTTCATAGATATCGTGCGTGAGTGGCTTTTGAACATATACGTGCTTGCCCAATGACATTGCTGCAATTGCTGCAACGGCGTGCGTATTATCCGGAGTGGAAACTGAACATGCATCTATGTTATTCTTTTCTTTGTCCAGCATTTCCCTGAAATCTTTGTAATATTTTGCTTTCGGAAAACGCTTAACTGAGGCTTTTGCCTGACGATCATCAACATCAACCAGTGCAACGATATTGGCTTTCGGACTCTTTGCAAATTCGGCCAGATCGCTTTCACCTTTACCACCAGCTCCGACTCCAGCAATATTCAGTTTATCACTGGGAGCGATATAACCTCTTCCCAAAACATGTCTGGGTACAATAAAAAAGCCTGCCGCCGCAATGGAACTATTCCGGATGAATTCGCGGCGCGAGCGATTTTGATTTTTCTTTTTCATTTAGTTGTTGAGCTTATAATGATTGAATAAAAGACCCGAAAATTTACAACAGGATTTGTAAACAATGAACCAAATTTTCTTTGAATGGTAAGTTACTAAAATGCGAGCTTCCAATTACCCCGGTAATTCCGTTTAACAAATTGATTGGCAGGTTCGAAATTGGTGATCCGCATATTCTTGCCATCCCATAATAATTTTTTTCTGCCTGGGAAATTGTTATTGCCTTCTTTATGGAAAAAGCTTCTTACAGCAAGATTTCCCATCAATACGGTCTCCGTCAACGGACCAGCAATATCAAAATTCGAACTGGTGAATGTGCCAAAGCCTTTCTTACATGCTTCTGTCCATTGAGTTTGGTGACCATCCCAACCGCGGGGAACCAATGCCTGTTTTGGCGGAGGTAATTTTACTTCCTTCATTTTTTTGGTAGGTAATAGTGTCGGGTTCCTGCCAAACAAACCGGCCATCAATTTGCCTTTAGATCCTTCGAAAATGATTCCTCCATCCCATTCGCCGAGTTGTTCTTCTGGCAATAATTCAGGTGGCCGTTTTGGAGTGATCCCTCCATCATACCATATCATTTCCACTGCTGGCATCTTACCTCTTGCAGGAAATTGAATATGTATTTTGGAAGATGTGGGATAACTATCGGTATAAAAAACCTCCTGGAAAAAACCAGTGTACTGGCGGGTAACTGAACATTCTACTGCTGTAGGATATCCCAATTTCAATGCGCGGAAAGGAACATCGATAAAATGACAGCCCATATCTCCCAATGATCCTGTTCCAAAATCCACCCAACCTCTCCAGATCGCAGGAACATAGGTCGGATTATATTCACGAAATGGCGCTGTACCTAACCAAAGATCCCAATCGAGTTCTTTAGGTATATCGAATTTACCGGTGGGTGTGGGAATACCTTGCGGCCAGGTTGGACGATTCGTCCAAACATGCACCGTAGTTACATCACCAATAATTCCATCCTGTACCCAGGTTTCAACTTTTCTTGTTGCATCACCACTACTTCCCTGATTCCCCATTTGAGTTACCACCTTGTAGCGTCGTGCAGCTTCAGTCAATGTCCTTGCCTCGCTAATATCATGTGTGAGCGGCTTTTCAACATACACATGTTTTCCCAATTCCATACAAGGCAATGCCTGTACAGCGTGCATATGATCGGGTGTACTCACGATTACTGCATCGATTTCCTTACCTTGTTTATCCAGCATTTCCCTGAAGTCTTTGTAGTAAGGAGCTTTTTCAAATTTCTTTCGGTTGCTTACTGCCATTCTATCGTCAACATCACAAAGCGCGACAATATTTTCTGCTCCCTTGTTCCAGGCCATATCGATATTGTAATCTCCTTTACCACCCACACCGATCGCAGCGATATTCAATTTATCGCTGGGAGGAATAAATCCTCTACCCAATACATGCCGGGGTACGATGAAGAAGCCTCCGGCAACGAGCGAAGTATTCCTTATAAAATTTCTTCTGCTCAGATTCTTCTTGTTGGCTTGCATTTCGATTTTTTTTTAGTCAAAGTTCACACTAACCTGGCTTCCATGGTAATCTCTATATTCAGCGCCTTGCTCACTGGACAATTTGCCTTGGCATCATCTGCTGACTCCCGGAATTTATCTGGACTAATGCCAGGTACTTTTGCTTTCACTTCCAAATGAGAGCTTTTTATCACTCCCGCTTCCAACGTTACCGTTGCAGTCGTATCAATAGAATCCGGTGTAAATCCGGCCGCACCCAAAACAAAACTTAGTTTCATCGAATAACAACCTGCATGTGCTGCGGCGATTAATTCCTCAGGATTGGTATTGGTTCCATCCTCAAATCGCGAGCGATAATCATAGGGTATTTGGTTCAGCACTTTGGTTTTTGATGACAAGAGTCCTTTTCCTTCTTTTCCTGATCCTTTCCAATTAGCTGTCGCTGTACTTTTCATGAGAAGTGTAATTTATTTTTGATGAAATTAAACTGCATGAGCCTCATCTCCTGGGATGATTTTGAAAAAATAGATATCCGGGTCGGAACCATCACGGAAGTTAACGAATTTCCCAAAGCCAGAAAGCCATCCTATCAATTAAAAATTGATTTTGGAGAACTGGGATTTAAGAATTCATCAGCACAGATTACGACAGTATACAAAAAAGATGAATTAAAGGGGAAACAGGTAATCGCGATTGTAAATTTTCCGTCAAAACAAATTGCGAATTTCTTCAGCGAGTGTCTTGTGCTTGGCGTTTATACAGATATCGGGGAAGTGATATTGCTTCAACCGGAAAGAACAGTACAAAATGGATGGAAAATCGGATGAGGGATTTTGGATAATGAATGGTCATTAAGTGTGAAGGGGAAAGGATGATTTGTCAACACAATATCCAACAAGGAACAAGGAATGTCCAATTACGAAATGTTGCCCAAAGTAAAAGGAATATTGGCCAACCGAATAGCCAACAAGGAACAAGGAATCTCAAATGTCGAGTAAATCACCAATTGAAAATTGAGAATTGGCCAATCACTTGGAAATTTGACATTCCTTGTTCCTTGTTGGCTATTCGGTTGGCACTTGTGTATTGTGCCTTGTTCAATAAAACCACTAACTTTAGCGAACCCCGCAAGATGGCAGATCAATTCACTACATATTACCAATCCCCGGTTGGACTGGTAAAGATTTCCGGTACGGATCAATACATCAGTGAGGTTAGTTTTGTCGATAATATTCAAAAGCCTCCGCCAGACGGAAAGAAAAGGCAATTGCCAGCAATGGCGATTCACGCGATTGAACAATTGATCCAGTATTTTCATGGCGAGCGACGATTTTTTGAGTTACCGGTTCATCAGGAAGGAAGCGAATTTCAGATGAAGGTTTGGTATGAATTAATGAATATTCCTTATGGCAAAACGATAAGTTATCTCGAACTATCCCGCCGTCTCGGAGATACTAAAGCAATCCGTGCCGCCGCCTCGGCAAATGGAAGAAATCATGTCGCCATTATTGTTCCCTGCCACCGCGTAATCGGATCCCGCAATGACCTGGTTGGTTATGGCGGTGGACTATGGCGAAAAAAATGGTTGCTTGACCATGAGAATAAAATTGCGAACGGGGTACAAACTTTGTTTTAAATAATAATCAATAATTAATAATCAGTAATCAATAATTCTAGTGGCATTGGCTTGGCCATGGTATATCGGCGCGCTCAACGTAGGTCAATTATTGATTATTGATTATTAATTATTGATTATTGACTCCTAACTCCCGACTCCCGACTATGTTGGCATGTTTTTTTAATTTGTACAAGAAATCCCCAGGGCCTTTGCAAGTGAAAATCACGATAAGTCAGGCAGATATAACAGAATTGAAGGTGGATGCCATAGTTAACGCGGCTAATAATAGCTTGCTTGGTGGCGGTGGAGTTGATGGGGCCATTCATCGCGCCGGAGGGCCTGCAATACTTGAACAATGCAAGAAGATCGTCGCAAAACAGGGCGGTTGCAAGACCGGTGAAGCTGTTATTACTACTGCAGGCAATATGCCTTCGAAATTTGTGATTCATACCGTGGGACCAGTCTGGTCGGAACGTCCCCGCTTGCGCGGGGATAAAAAGGAAGAAGAGCTTTTAGCCAATGCCTATCGCAATTCATTGAATTTGGCGAAAGAAAACAAGGTCAAAACCATTGCTTTCCCAAATATCAGTACCGGCGTGTACGGATTTCCAAAGGATAAAGCAGCAGGGGTTGCGTTGAAGACGGTGATGGATTATCTCATTCAATATCCCGAACTTGAAGAAATAATCTTTTGTTGTTTTGATGAAGAAAATTATTCGATCT
>JGI10213J12805_10033733_pt1 | contig 11976 bp, 10 predicted proteins | sample WisNatreferecore_FD_12805 | JGI IMG/M metagenome (IMG submission 12805)
GAAAAAGAAATAAGTATTGTTGAATTGGGCAATGGAAACTCCTTGAAAACTAGAATTTTATTAAGACCATTTCTTACAAACTTGAAGAAAGTTTGTTATTTTCCAATAGATGTTTCACTAAAAATGCTAAAAAATTCAATTAGAGATTTATCCAGAGAATATGTGAATTTACAAGTTTTTGGAATTTGTTCAGAGTATGTATCAGGTCTAATCAAAATAAATGAATTTATGAAAATGAACGATAACATTCCCAAGAGAAAATTAATAATATTTTTAGGTTCAAGTATTGGAAATTTTGATCCAAAAGAATCAAAGGATTTTCTTTATTCTTTAAGGAAGTATGTACGAAAGCAAGATGCGCTATTGATTGGTATCGACCTAGAAAAAGATAAAAAAATTTTGGACAAGGCATATAATGACAAGAATGGGATAACTGCAAAATTCAATTTGAATATTTTGTCCAGAATTAATAAAGAACTTGGTGGAGAGTTTAAACTGTCAACATTTGAGCACAAGTCATTTTACAATATTCACAAACATAGAATTGAGATGCATTTGGAGTCAAAGTTGGATCAACGAGTAAGAATTGGATTAATTGGAAAAACATTTTATTTCAAAAAGGGCGAAACCATTCACACAGAAAATTCTTACAAATATTCACAAAATAGATTCAAAGAACTGGTGAAGAATGTCGGTCTTGAAGTAATAAAAAACTTTACTGATCAAAAACAACAATATTCAGTAATCTTGTTAAAAAAGGTCTCTGACACAACGAAATCCTGAAAAAGGAATCCTTTCATGAGGCTTGAAGTAATTTCTGTAACTGTTTCTAATTTGCGACCTAGGAGTCGCAAATGAACCTCCGCGCAATACCTTCTGATTGATCGCCCACTTGTCCGTATACTCTGAAAATTTAGATCTAAATCCGGGATACAGGACATATTCAGAAGATGTCCATTCCCACACATCACCAATCATCTGGTGACAACCATAATGACTCTTTCCTCGCGGATATGACCCTATTGGAGATGGTCCCCATTTCCATGATTCTAACAAATTTGCATTAAGGTCTGATGGCAAATCATCTCCCCATGGATACCTTGTCTTGCTCTTCAAATCTTCATTCCAACCTGCGGCTTTTTCCCATTCTGCCTCAGTTGGCAATCTTTTTCCTGCCCATTTTGAATATGCCTCTGCCTCGTAATAACTTACATTAGTTACTGGTTCATTTGGTGAAACTTTATTTAGTCCTCCAAAATCTTTCTTGTACCAGTCTGCTTCGATTTTTTGCCAGTAAAGTGGCGCTTTCCAATGTTTTTCTTTCACCAGATCCCATCCGTCCGATAACCAATATCTATAGTCTTCATATCCTCCCTTATCAATAAACTCGATAAAATCCCTATTTGTAACTAGATATTTGTCAATTTCATATGGATTTAGATAGGTCTTATGTTCTGGAATTTCATTGTCATAGCAAAAGTCATCGCCTGAAAATCCAAGTTCGTACAGTCCCCCAGATACTTTTACCATGCCTTGCTCAATGTCAGCATTATCAATCAAGGAATTGCTTTTCGTGATTTTTGGTTCATAATTATCCTTAGGATCTTCGAATCTCTGGAAATAATGTTGAAGATCATAGACTAATAGCTCTTGATGCTGCATCTCATGCTGATTTGCCAATTCTATGTCATATGCTAAATTACGTGTTAAAGAGTTGTTCTTTTCGAGGTTGCCTAAAAATTTTAGAAACATGTCTTCGATCAGAGATCGATATTTCAATGTCTCAGAAACTTTAGGTCTAGGAAATTTTCCTCTATCTGATTTAGGCAAGATATTGCTATAACGTTGATAGTAGGAATTGAGATAATCTGTATTTATTGAATTAGCATCTACGTTTTGTTTGTATTCTTCAAGAATTTTTTGAAAAAACCAGGTCACATGAGCAATATGCCAGTTTGGCGTGCTGCCAAATGGATCAGATTGCATTACCGCATCTTCTATCGAAATTGGTTCAAATATGAGTGAAGTAGTATTTCTTACATTCAGAAAATCCAGACGCAATTTCTTAACATCGCTCGTTATTACCTGAGTCAATATTATTGATAGATGCATCATATATAATTTAATTTTTATTGAAATTCTATAATTCAAACATGGATAAGCTTGTTACATATAGCCTTAAACCCATGCGGACATCTGAAATATTCTTATAGTTTGTAGGATAGGCATCGGATATGATCAATTCAAATGTAAGAATAGTTCAGATTCCGCAAGACCACCTATAGAATTGAGCCAAGATCATCTTGCCCGTTACAAAGCGGTTCTATTTTTTCCTCAATTAGCAAAGGTATGAAAACGACTATGCCTTTATTAGGATATAATGAAAGATTTTTGTGGAACGTAAAAACGTATGATCTCAGAAAAGCGTAATAAAGTACTTGAGTCTAGTCTATAAGATAAAGTATGCCGTCCTGTTTGGGTGTAAAGGAAAGAGAGTTTATCAGAAATCTTAGAGTGGAATATAGGAAAACTACATAAGAAATATGCTTCAAGTTATGTGCGCGTGTTGAAATATAGAACTATTACAAAAGCGAAGGCTTTTGACAAATGACCTCTTGATGATAAATTCAGTTTTGGACAAGTTACAATCCTTGTAGACTACATACTATATGCAGATGACTTGTCATAATAGCTGTTTCACCAAAGATCTGATCAACTGAACTTCAATAGAAATAATAGATATTGACATAATTTTCTAAACTTGAAGCAAAACCTTTCGTAATGAATCGAACTAGCTTCCAATAAGTACTATCTTGTATTTGGCATAGCTGAATAATTTCTGCTCACCGTTTGTTACTAAAGCAGGTTATCTCTTGATTCAATATTTATCAAATTTTGAAAACACATTTAAAATTTAAGATCGAGTAATGTTTTTCTAATATCTATCAAATCCCGCAATATTGAACTTGCAGTTTCCATCCCGCCAGCGCCTTTACCTATAATTGTTTGTTGACCTGAATGTTGACATGTAAACGTAATCGCATTAAGAGTACCATCTACACAAATCGGATCCTTTGTATATACTGGCTTGGGTGCAACGACTAATTTTTTTCCGTCACAACTTGCAATTAATTTTATGGCATTTCCCTTTTTTCGTTCATTGACAACCTGTGTGGCCTCTACATCTCTAATACCCGTTCTCTTAACGTCACTCATCGTTGATTTCATGTTCATTACAAAGTTTGATGCAATTACTAGTTTTGCAACTGCGTCATATCCATCAATATCCAGTGTTGGATCTTTTTCTGCATACCCTTTTTCCGAGGCATCTCTAAGGGCTTCAGAAAAATTCAATCCCTCATACATTTTGCTCAAGATATAATTTGTTGTTCCGTTAAGGATGCCTTCGAATGACAGGATCCTGTCTCCTTTCAAACATCTTTTAGCAAATTCTAGTATTGGCGTCCCGCCTCCAACCGTCCCACTAAATTTAAATGCAATTCTGTTGTATTTTGCCAATTCCATCAACGATGGAAATTCCAAGGCCAGAGGTCCCTTGTTCACGGTTATTACGTTTTTACCTGACTTCATGGCTGTGATGATGTGGGATTTTCCTGGCTCACCGTCTGTGATATTGGTTGGAGTTAGTTCAATAACTACCTCTGCATCGATACTTTCAATTGCATCTAATATGCCAGTTGTATCTCTATTGAATCCATACTGGATAACAGATCTCTTTTTCATCTTTATATTCAGCAATCTGTCTAAATCTAAACCTTCATTGCAAGTTACTATTCCTCCCTTATCAGCACATGCAACTACTTTAGGCTTTATACCATACTCGTTATACAGATCGGTTGAGTGCGATAATAACAATTTAACAAAGCCCTGGCCAACGACGCCAAAACCTACCAATATCAATCTCAATTACTTTAGTATCTAAAATATCCGGTTAAATAAGTTTGAATTTCCTTAATTATACATTTATTGATTGCTTAGTTTCAATATTTTCTCAACTATTCTAGATATTCCATAGCATACATTAAATCAATGGATGCGTCAAATAGACATTTTTTGACATAATACATTTTATACAAAAATTATCATGGTTTACCAAAGTGTCATGATATTATTAAAAATAAACTGCATGGAGATTAAGAGAATTGTCTAGAGGGTTTGCAGTTTTCATATTCTGGTTAATCGGATTTGGAATTGGCTTTGTAGGGTATCTTTTATTACCTGGAATTGCAGAATGGTTTGCCACATCTATGCCAAAATTTGTCAATCAGGCAGTTATAGGCGCATTGATAGCAGGGATGATCGGATCTGCAGTGAGCACATTCACGGTAGTTACGTGGGCAAACAGGACAAGTTAATAGCCTCCTAAAAATATCTTTGTGTGTGCAATATCACTACTTTATTTTATCAGTCAAATTTTCATTGTCTTTAATTTTTAACGGACAAAAACAATTTGAAAAGGATTAAAAATGTCTGAACATTTTTAATCTGTATATGTATAATGGAGAGCTAGAGGTACAGGCTAAAAGAAAAACCTTGGCCGTTTTGCACGATGAAATTACTCATATTCTAAACGCAGCAAGAGATCTATCATCGCTTACTGATTCCATAATAAAGGGGACTAACAAGGAAACTGAATTATCTCTTGTTAGAATGAAAAATGCTGGTGAAGAAGTAGAAAACCTTAGAAGAAAGATGACAAGGGAAATTTCGGATACTGGAAGTCTCATGGTGTACAGAGAAGATGTTCTAAGAACTGCTTACATAATTAATGATATTGCAGGATATATTACAGGAATCGCATTTCGACTTTCAAATATTAAAATAACCACGTTAAAAAAAGGCAAATTTGATGAGGATATCAGTGAACTCATCAATATGGTTGTGGAGGCCATTTTCAAGTTAAATGAAATGGCTCGGGCCCTAAGCATAAACCCTTCAAATACAATTGAACTTGCGCAAGAGGTTCAAAACATTGAAAGAAAAGTTGACAATGCTTACAGAAAAGTTGTGATTAAAGCTCTTAATGAAATTCCAAATACGAAAGATCTCCTTCTGGTAAAGGACGCAGTAGAGGGAATAGAAGGAATGGCAGATAAATGTCAGGTTGCGTCAGATTCTCTTACTATACTTGCTCTGAGTATGTAATGGGTTCTTTTTCTGGTACTCTCGTAAAGAGCAGAATAATCATATGGGATATTGATGATTCAAAGTCAATTTTTTCTCTTGGCTATTATGGGAAGCCGCTTGGCGTCTACAAACCAAAGGGAATTGATTTTGAAACACCTCTCATTCTTGATTTAATTGAAGGATGCTATCTGGTTGAATCAAAATTACTTACCGTAAATAATGTCAACGGAGAGAGAATTATCTTAAAGGAAATGAAAGAAATTTGCAGAAAACAGTATGTTGATTTTGATATCAAGTATCTAGTATTCAAAAAGTTAAGAGACGTAGGATATATTGTCTCTCCTGGTATAAAGTTTGGTTGCGATTTTGCCGTATATGAGCATGGTCCTGGCATTGACCATGCTCCATATCTGGTGCAGGTTGTAGACAATCAGCAAGACATTACAGCTACTGGAATAGTTTTGGTTGGCAGGTTGGCGACTACCGTAAAGAAGCAATTTATCTTAGCAATCACATCAATGAAACCCCGAAGGGTTTACTTTCTTAGTTTCGATTGGTGGAGAGCGTGAGGCACTTTTACCAATCAAACCAAGCACTCCCTTTTGTTTCTCATACCCAAAAATCAGAGCATTCTTACATGCTTTAAGACGAAAATTTCGATGTTCTGGTAAAATCTCTGAAAAGTCAATTTTAAATGAAAACCATAGCTAGTTTCGTTGAATAATTTGGATCATGCTTATTTCTTTGTCTTTTATCTTGATACAGCCACGATTAGTAATAAGCCTAGGATTAGAACCGATATCATTATTATAATAATCTTCATACTCCAACTTTAACGAGCCTATTGGGGCTGTCTCGACAGTCAACCCGTTCTTTTTCATTTGTGCAGCAAAAATGTCGTTCAGGCTTGAAATCTTGATAGTTTCAGATTCGTCCTTATCTTCATGAATATTAACAGAACCTGCTGTGGTGTGTGCTTCATTATTCATGCAGTTTGTAATTTTGCACTGATAAATAAATTGTGTGAATAATTAATTGGTGTAGATTCTAATATTTTTTCAGATTCTTGAGTTGCAATAAGTTCAGCCTCGCCATATTTAATAGTGTATTAAATATGCCATCAACGTATGCCTATAGGAGATGAACTTACAGTTGGATAAGGACTTTAAATTTGCCAGTAAAGTTGTACTAGTCACCGGTAGTGGAACTGGAATAGGCCAAGCCGTTGCAAAGAAATTTGCTGAAAATGGGGCGAGCATAATTTTACTTGGGAGAAGAAAGGAACCGCTAGAAGAAACGCAATCTGAATTAGAAAAAATAATAACAAATATAGGAAGTGAAGGAAAAATCAGAATATTTCCTGGTGTTGATGTTTCAGATGAAACGGCAATAACGAATATGTTCAATACTATTTCAAAGGAAATAGGTCATGTCCACATTCTTGTTAATAATGCTGGAGTTTCAGGACCTGTAAAGCTTTTTACGAACTCTAATTTTGCAGATTTTAAGGAATGTATAATGATTCATTTAACAGGTACGTTTTGGACAACCCTCAAATGTATTGAAAACATGCAAAAGGGCTCTAAAATAATTACCATATCTACTTTTTTCACAGAGGAAAACAAATATGAACAGCGGCCATATAGATTTAGAACTCCATATACAAGTGCGCAAGGAGCCAAAAATAGGCTAGCGGAAGCTTTTGCTTGGGAATTGGTCTCTGATGGAATTGAATCAGTGGCAACTAATCCGGGTCCGGTTCATTCGGATCGTATTTACAAGACCGTATATCCAAAGGCAGCTGCAGAATTTTTACGTATCGGAGGCTTTCCTGAATTATCATCTATCGAAATAGAAAAAATATTGCAACGACTTTTGAATGTTTTAGGGGAAGACCAGACTGCTGTGAATAATGAAATGGACGTAGTTCTACAAAAAGTGTTTAACGAAAGGATAAAAAATGAAGATGAAAAACTCAAACTTAGTTCAACACTTAGAGAGCTTTTATCAAAAACGCAGGAAATAGCTGAAAAGATACAACTGAATACAAAGAAAATGATAGTTGATAAGGAATTTCTTTCACAGGACCAAGTCGCGGAAATGGTTCTAAACCTATCATCTGAAAAAATGAGCAAGTTATTGAATGGCAAGATTGTGCCAAATGACAGAGTATTTTACCCTACAAGACCAATAATTGGAACATATATTCAACAAAACGAGATTCATGCATCAGATAAAGTTATTGCTCTGATAATAAATTCTTCATCGGAAAAAGATCATAGACGCGCAAAACTAATTGCAAATTTCCTTGCAAATAAAATAAAACAATTGGTGATTCTGACAAAAGATTCTAAAAATTTGGGTTACTATAAAGAGTACCATTCCCACTCTGTGAATTTATCGAGTGAAGATGCTGTAAAAAGAATCTTTAGAGCGGTACGTGAAAAATTCTCTGCAATAGATGCAGTGGTTTTGCTTACTGGCGAATATGATTACGATATAACATTAAAATCCCTTGACAGAAAACAATGGGACCAGCTCGTCGAAAATTACTTGCTTGTGCCGGCATTGATAACTAGAGAATCTGTAATTAACATGTCGCCCGAAGGCGCTGTAAGTGAACCTTCTTTATTCAAAGGTTCGAGGGGATCAATAACTATCGTGGGGCCTGACTCTCCCGTCGGAGACAAAATCTCTGGAGTTGTTAGGGCAAGGTCGGAAATATTTCGCGGTGCGCTTAGACCCTTCAATGCCACCGTTAATCAAGAATTGCGAGATGTTATAAAATCAAACATAAGACAATACCTATTACTTGCTGGCAACATAGATGGATGTCAACCCGATGAAGAAAAAATTATTAATATGATATCAAGTATTCTCTCACAGGAAAATAGTGTAAACAATCAAACCATATTTTATGTTGACGAATAATAACAAACGGTAACCAAATGGACAATTTGCCCGATCTATTTTTCCAATTTTATAAAAAAACACATTAATCTAGAAGTCATACTCTATTTTGGATGACTGATAAATTCGTCTTAGATACCAGTGTAATTATTGATGGCAAGGTTCCGGATATCATACAAGATAAAATCGAACAAAACAGCCAAATAATAATTCCTATAGCTGTTCTAGATGAACTGCAGGCACAGGCATCGACGAGTAAGTCACATGGAATAGAAGGATTACTTGAAATAAAAAAGATAAGGGATGCATGCAAGGCCAGAAGAATAAGTTTGGAATTTGCTGGAACCAGACCAACAATTGAAGAAATTAGGCTGGCTAAACATGGAAGAATTGATTCCATTATAAAAGATATAGCTTTAGAAAAAGATGCTACATTGATAACATGTGACTACGTTCAGCACTTGGTGTCTGAAGCACAGGGAATTAAGTCAATTCATATTAGTTCTTCTAATGAAGATTCAAAATTACAATTTGAAAAATATTTTGATAACCATACAATGAGTGTTCATCTAAAAGAAGGCACTTTTCCATTTGCAAAAAAGGGTGTCCCTGGTAACTTAAAGCTTGAGCGCTTGGAAGAAAATAGACTCTCAGCTGAAGAAATTTATGAAATTACAAAGAATATTTTAGAACAATCCCGGTCAAGAAAAGGGTTCACCGAAATTAACAGGGATGGAGCAACTGTCGTCCAGCTGGGTAAATATAGAATCGCAATTACAAAAGAGCCCTTTTCAGATGGGCAAGAAATTACGGTAGTTAGACCAATAGCAAAGTTGACATTAGAAGACTATGGACTGAGTGAAAAATTATTGGGTCGATTGACATCAGATGTAGAAGGAATAATTATCGCAGGGCCTCCTGGGTCTGGTAAGAGTACACTGGCAAGCAGCCTTGCCGAATTTTATGCTACGCAAAATAAGATTGTAAAGACATTTGAATCGCCTAGAGATTTGCAAGTACCAAAAGAAGTAACTCAATACGGACCGCTAGAGGGAAGTTTCGAGAATGCTGTTGACATTTTGTTGCTTGTGCGACCTGACTATACCATATTTGATGAAATAAGGCGATATAGAGATTTTCAAGTATTTTCTGATATGAAGCTAGCTGGAGTCGGTATGATAGGAGTAATCCACGCAAGTAAACCTTTGGATGCGGTACAGAGATTTATTGGCAGAATCGAACTGGGGATGATACCACAAATTCTAGATACAATAATCTTTATGGACGCGGGGATGATCAAAAAGGTTTATGAAATCTCGCTCACGGTCAAAGTACCATATAAGATGACCGAAGCTGATCTTGCCAGGCCAGTAGTAGAAGTCAAAGATTTTTCAACCGGAGTAACAGAATATGAGATTTATACATTCGGCGAAGAAAACGTCATTGTGCCCGTTGACCTAGACAATGGTACGAATCAAAACAATATCTATAAACTTGCAGAATCAAAGATAAAGGATGTAATACGTCGTTTTGATCCCAATCCAGAGATATCTATCCTATCGGACAATAAGGTAAGAATCAAGGTACAAAAGGAGACAATTCCTCGAATAATTGGAAAAGGTGGAACCACTATAAGTGAGCTTGAAGATATGCTTGGCATAAGGATAGATGTAGAAATGAAAACTCCTACTCTTGGCAAAGAAGTAGACTTTGAAATAAACGAGTCGGGCAATGGAGTTGTCATAAACTTAGACGGAGAATCAATTGGTAACAAAGTAAATTTGTACATAGATGATGAATTTATTTGTGCAAATCAGGTAGGAAAGAAATCAAGAATCAAAATAGACAAGAGGTCTGAAAGTGGTAGAAAGATATTGAATGCTATCATAGCAGGACAAAAAATAAAAATTTTTCAAATTGACAATTGATGTCAATAAGTAAATAAAAACGAACGAATATGGCATGTATTGGGTAACTGTTCTTGCATTTAATTGTGTTTTGGTTTTAACTAATTCTGTAAATTGTTCCATCATCATGAGATAGAACATAAAGATACCCATCAGGTCCAGTCTTTATATCAGTAACTCCCGCAAAACCTTCACCAAATAGTATCGAAGCTAATTCGTCATCACTATTGACAACACGATCAGCCAACCCCGGTGTTTCTAACTTGAAGTCGTTTCTCTCATCATTTAATTCAAATCTGTATAGGTTTCCATAGCCTATGTCTCCTACAAACGCATTATTAGAGTACTCAGCACCTAATTTATCTGAATTTAAAAATTCAATATCTGTGATACCGAAAGAATCTGTAAAGCTCAGAATTGGATCCTTATATTCCGAATTAGGGAAGATTACTAAATTGTTTTGTGTTACCCCACTCTCTGAAATTGGTCCCATTGCTTGTTTCCAGCCGCTGTTAAATCCTGGTATAACCATATTAATTTCATCATGTGATTTTTCTCCATTCTCTGTATCCCATAGGGTTCCGGTAACAGGATCTACCCCAAGCCCAAAACTATTTCTAATTCCATAGGCTTGATACCAGTTTAGAGGGTCATTGACGTCGTTCCCTTGTAGAGGATTATTAGGTGCGGGCGACCCATCATTTGGATTTATTTTTAAAATTGCCCCACTAAAATCTGGATCCGGACCATCTACTATATTTTGATCTTTTCCATCTCGCTGCAGCTCTCCAGTTACTGAATAAAGATATCCATCACTACTTACAGCCAGTTTGCCTCCTTGGTGATTGGTAGCTGGTGTTCCTGGAAGATCCATAAATACTTCTTCATTTGTTAGTGTCGGACCTGCTCCCAAAGTATATTTGTATATTCTATTTATCACTCCACCATCATCTACTGTAGCGTACAAGAATATATTTTCACCAATTCTTTCTATTCCCAATAATCCACGTTCATTCTGACTTTCAACAGTAAGTGATACCAACGGTTGTGGTTGAAGCATTCCGTTGCTAATGGCTCTAACATTTCCATTTTTTTCTAAAACTAAAATATTATTTTCATCCAAGAACAACATGCTAGTGGGAAGTGAAAGACCGCTCACGAAAGCTTCGACCTTAAGATTACTATCTTTTACCGATGGTTGTGCATATAACAAATTATTTTGTAGTATAATAATGAGTGATATAACGACTAAAGATATTGCAAGGAATTTTTTCATACCCAGAACAAAAAGAACGTTGTAACTATTATATTTTGCCTATGGCCCTTTCTTTTTTCTTTTATATACTCAAGATTCCTCTGACAATATCCCATCTACTAACAATATAGTTCTCAATTGCCTTGCCAAATCAGTAACAGTGACGATACCAACTACTTTTCCGTCTGACAGTATGGGCAATCTACGTATCTTATGATTGACCATCCTTTGCACAGCAATTTCCACTGGAGTGTCAGGACTGGCGTACGTTTGTATTTTTGACATTATCGTGCCTACCTTAATTTTTGAAGATACTAAATCTTTGGTACAAATCTTTTTAACAAAATCCTTTTCAGTGATTATACCAATAGGAACGTTTTCTCTCTCGACAATAAGAGAGCTTATGCGCTTTTCAGTCATAATTTTTGCTGCTTCGTTAGCTGTAAGTCCATCATCTATCGATATGACGTTCTTTGTCATTATATCCCGTACTCTATCGTTCAATATTCAATCATAATAATCATCAAAATAAAAACTTAGGTCTCCAAATAACACCTTCAGTAGTCTTGTGTTGTGATGCAGATCAGACTAACTAGTCTGACCTTACAAATAAATTAAAATTACTAGCGCTATACAGTTAGGGTAGATTCTAAGTGAAGGCAGGAATAGTCGTTTTTCCAGGAAGTAACTGTGACCGAGATGTATATCATGTCTTAAATGATGTTATAGGAATAAGTGCTCAATACGTCTGGCATA
>JGI10213J12805_10032990_pt1 | contig 11728 bp, 10 predicted proteins | sample WisNatreferecore_FD_12805 | JGI IMG/M metagenome (IMG submission 12805)
ACGGGCCCAGAGGGACTCGAACCCTCGACCAGCTGCTCCGCAGGCAGCCATTCTATCCAAACTGAACTATGGGCCCACATTATCATCACATTAACTATCCATATATGAAGTTCATTGATTACTAGCATCTGATCCCATTTAACCAAAAGGCAGTAAGTAAAGTTACAGACGACATAAACGAGAGTTCTTAATGGTAAAAAATAAAATTGTAGCCAGATTAAAGATAGAATACCAACTTATGGCCAAATCATTGATAGATGCAATTCATACACGTATAGTATTGTTTGACGGAGCCATGGGAACTGAAATCCAACAGCTGTCGCCAACAATAAATGATTTTCCTAATAAAAAAGATGGCTTCAATGATGGACTAATTCTGACTAGACCGGAATGGATAAAAGGTATTCATAGAAGCTATTTGAAGGTTGGTGCTGATTGTATAGAAACTAATACCTTTGGAAGCAACAAATACAAGCTTGAAGAATATGGTTATGGTAATAAAGCAGTAGAATTGAATAAAATGGCGGCTAAACTTGCGAGAGAAGTGTGCAATGAATTCACAGATAGCGAAAAATACGTAATCGGCTCAATGGGTCCGACAGGATTTCTGCCTAGTTCTAATGACCCAGACTTAGGTTCAAAGACACCAGATGAGATAAAAGAGGCGTTTTTGCCACAAGCAGTAGGCTTAATATCAGGAGGTGCAGACGCTTTACTTATCGAGACAAGCCAAGATATACTAGAGGTGAAAATGGCAATTGAGGCATGCCATGAAGCAATAAGAAGGTGCACAAAAAGAATACCTATTATTGCTAATGTCACACTCGACCAATATGGCAAAATGCTCCTTGGGACTTCAGTCCAAGCTGCTTATACAACTGTAAGTGACATGGGAATAGACGTATTTGGGCTTAATTGCTCAACAGGACCAAAGGAAATGACACCAAGTATACGATGGTTAAGCGAACAAAACGACTTACCAATTCTGGTAGTGCCGAATGCAGGTATGCCTGAGAACCAAGGAGGCAAGGCTGTATATAGAATGTCTCCAGCTGAAATGGCAAAAGAGCTAGCAAATTTTATCAGAAGATATGATCGTATAAGAATAATTGGAGGATGTTGTGGAACGAATGCCCAACATATACACGAATTACGCAGAATGTTAGACAACCACTATGGAAAGAATGACTGAAAAGCTTCAGTAAGGTTTTAGAGACTATCTTGACAAATTTACAATATTATTCTAAATGCTCATGACAAAAAAAACACCTCGAGTTAGTTCAGCATTAAAGGCTATTGAGCTAAAGCAAGATCCACCTCCTCTAATAATTGGCGAACGGCTTAATACCCAAGGTTCCAAAAAAGCCAAACAACTTGTGTTAAATGATGATATTGAGGGATTACTAAATCTAGCTAGGTCACAAGTTGAGGATGGAGCCCACTGTCTAGATGTTTGTGTAGCGACAACAGAGAGAAGCGATGAAGCACAATTCATGACAAAGCTCGTAAAACGACTTAGTTTAGAGATAGAGGCTCCTCTTGTAATTGATTCAACGGATCCAAAGGTGATAGAAGCTACTGTTAAACAGATCCCTGGAAGACCAATTATAAATTCCATAAACCTAGAGGGAGATGGTAGTAGATTTCACGGTTTAGCCCCATTGATGTTCAAATATGGTGTTCCTGCCATTGCCATGTGCATCGGGCCCAAAGGCATGGCCAAGACACAAAAGGAAAAGTTAGACACTGCACTTCTTATCTATGAATCTGGTAAAAAGTATTCGCTTGAAGCTTGGCAGTTCATTTTTGACGTGCTCACTTTTACTCTAGCTACTGGTGAGCAGGAATTTGCGGACTCTGCTAAATCCACTCTTGATGGAATTAAATTGGTCAAAGAAAACATTCCAGGTTGTTTTACTACGCTAGGTTTAAGCAATGTCAGCTTTGGTCTTCCTGTTCAAGCTAGAAAAATAGTTAACTCAGTCTTCCTTCAACATGCGTTAAAAGCTGGTCTAGATACCGTTATCATAAATGCAAGAGACATCATTCCCTATGGTGAAGTAGGACAGGAAGAAAAAAGACTAGCAGAAAACCTCATATTTAATACGCACTCTAATGCCCTTGTAGAGTTAGTTTCTCATTTTCAGGATCAAAAATCAGCTAACAGCACTGGGGTAGGATCATATGCTAGAAGAGTTGAAATAGATTCAACTTGGAGCGCAAGTAAAAAATGCCACTTCAGAATAGTAAATCGGCTTAAGGATGGAATAGAAAATGACGTTGTTACTGCAATAGCGGAAAATATAACTTCTACCTCTGCGAGAAAACTTGTCAGACAGGAACCTTCTGGTAGTTCTAACCTAGTACTCGTTGCACCTAAGGAGTCTGCTCATGAGGCTGCGGTTCGAACTTTGAATGAAGTACTTCTTCCAGCTATGAAGGAAGTTGGCGATAAATTTGGTGCTGGTGAATTGATCCTACCATTTGTTTTAAAATCAGCTGAATGCATGAAAGCTGCAGTTGCTGAATTGGAAAAGTATCTGATAAGGCAAGAAGGTGTAAGTAAAGGCAAGATAGTGCTCTGTACTGTTTACGGAGACGTTCATGACATAGGCAAAAACTTAGTAAAAACTATCTTTACTAATAATGGCTACACTGTATATGACCTAGGGAAACAAGTTCCGCTTCAAACAATTGTAGATAAGGTTAAAGAAGTTAAACCTGATGCTGTAGGACTTTCTGCACTACTTGTCTCGACATCAAAACAAATGCAATATTTTGTCGAGTATGCAAGGCAAAACAATATGAATATTTCTCTCCTATGTGGTGGGGCTGCCATAAATAGTGATTATATTAATAGGATTGCTAAAGATGGTGGCGTCTATCAACAGGGAGTCTTTTATTGTAAGACGGCATTCGATGGCCTGAAGACAATGAATCTCTTGATGTCAACTGATCGAGATCAATATATTTCTCAGTGGCGCCGAAAACTTGAAACATGGCAGGAAAAAAAAGATGATTTAACCAAATTAAAAGAGATACCTCATAGTGGCATAACACCAATTATCCCACCGATAGCCCCTCATGTTAACCAGCGTGTACGCATTGAACCAGCAAGTATAGATCTAAGAGATGTATGGAAGTTTCTAAACAAAAAATCTCTCTTTGTTCTCTCCTGGGGTATCCGAGGCAAAGGAGCAAAAGATTTGACTCATGATTCTGAAAAATTATTAGAAGAATGGAAAAATAAAGTGGAGAAGGAAAAATTATTTGAGCCGACAGGAGTGTATGGTTATTTCAGATGCCATAATAGGAATGGCAAACTTGTTGTTGACTTGGTTGATGGAGGAGAAGAACAAGAAGTAGTCTTTGATTTTCCAAGATCGTCTAAGCAAAAACATTTGTGTTTAACCGACTATTTTGGAGAGAATGATATTGTAGCATTTCAATGCGTTACCGTGGGAAACAGAGTGACAGAAGTAATCGAGCAGTGGAACAAAGAAAATAGATACAGTGACGCTTATTATTTACATGGGCTAGCTGTAGAAACAGCCGAGGCATTAGCTGATTGGATTAACCTAAAGATAAGAAATGAACTGAATATTGGTCCGAAGCGTGGATTGAGGTATAGTTGGGGATATCCTAGCTGTCCTGATATATCTCAACATCATTTAGTTTGGAAAATACTGGATCCAGAAAAATCAGGTATGACCCTTACGGAAGCAGGACAAATAATACCCGATCAATCTACTGCAGCTATCATAGTACACCATCCAAAAGCGGAGTATTTTGTATTATAAATAATGCCAAATCACGAGGTCTCTATATTCTTGACTTCGTATTTAGTTTGCTATAGCAAATGTTGAATTTGTATTATAAGTATCCATTATATTAAGGGATTTTGTCATACTCTTGGGTGGTTCCTTGTGCAATGACAATAGATAACTTTGCTTTTGCCTGTGCAATCGATGACTCTACCCCTTATTTCACATACGAAGATCAAGCAATGATAATAGTTCAATCTAAAGATCATGCAATACACAAGATAAGCGGTTTTAACTATATTGAGCCCTTTATTGAGTCATTAATCTCCCATGAATCTGTCCACGTGGTCATTAAAAAACTAGAAGGTGGGAAAATATCAGACTCATTAGATGATTTAGAAATTATAGTACAACGTGAAGGCACCAGGTTTCAAGTCACCATGAATAATATGCTATTTGCAAAGGATATGTCAGGGATGGTTACCCCGTAATAAAAAAAGAATTCATAAATATACTATAATGGATATTTTTCAAAAAAGTATGTCAGCTTCAAGAATTCCTTAAATAAGTTCACACATGTATATATGTGAGTATTTTTCACAGAAAGTCAGTGATCTTGTTATCAAGACTCTCTTTTACAATCCTGCTGACAATCTTTTTGTCTGAAGTCATTTGTATATCTACCATCTGATCTATGAATTCTATTTCCTCTTTTAATAAAACAATATTTTCATCATAGTTTACCTGGAAGAAAGCAATCTTTTGGTTTATCCTTTGAATATTTTCCAGACATCTATAGATTTTTTCGACTCTTTTCTTATCTATTCCATTATTTAATAAAAGTTTTATTAGACTTCTTTTTCTTGGAAAATAAATATTTGTTGCCACGAACCTTTCAAAAGAGGAAATTACTTTAAAGTGATCGTCTATACCCGTATATCCAATCACAGTCGCAGGAAAATACCTCCAGATTTTAAGAAGGTTTTTATTTTGACAATGTTTCTCATCTAGTACCAGAATTGACCATCCAAATACAAGTAACGCATTTAATACTTGATTAGTCAATCGCTCGTGCAAAACTTCGTGATTAGATTTTAGTTCTATAGGATAAAATATGATTGAATCTAGTGGACATTTTTTAGTAGATGCAAATTTTCTTAATAGTCCAGATCTTATCACTATATTCAAATATCTATCATATGTTTCAACGCATTTCATCTGAATGTTCTTATGATTGTAATAATTTCTTCTTATAACTGCAATTACAAGATCAAGTTTCTAAAGTAGCCCTCATCTTTTATTTTAAATTCATAATCGCTATGTGTATAAGGAGGGAAAAATCTGTTATCATCAATATGACCTGATTTGATGGATGATATAAACAAATTTTTGAGATCCTTCTCTTTCATAAATAGACACGTTCTTAAAACGTTATTTAACTTGTATCATTTCTTAGCTCAGAATTACTGAAATGAATATCCTTGGAACTTTTATTTTTGTTAACTTCTTTTTTGTTGCAAACTGTTTTCATTTCTTTAATGAAGCTTCGTAATTGGATTAACATTGTTTTCTTATTAGAGGAGTATTTTTTTATCTTATCGATAATAGCACTGCCCACTATAACAGCGTCAGCTCCTGCCTCCACCATAGACATTATATGATGAGGTTTGCTTATCCCAAACCCAACTGCAACTGGAATTTTCCCTTTGGTAACCCGCTTGATAAGCCTAATAGTCTCCAATGTATACTCCTCAAATGCTTCTCTTACTCCAGTTATTCCAAATACTGATACAACATACAAAAAACCCGAAGACATATTTAGTATTTGATCTAGCCTGTTCTTATCTGTATTTGGCGAAACAAGAAATATAGTTGCAAGACCTAGTGCTGATGCCTTGTTGACATAAGTTCTAGATTCTTCAACTGTCATATCCGGGAGGATAAATCCGTCTATTCCGCATTTTTTTGATCTTATTATAAAGTTCTCAAGTCCTGGTCGAAAAACGATATTGGAGTATGTCATAACAACCAATGGCAGGTCAGGAAATTTTCTCCTGATATTACTGCATATCTTAAAACACTTTTCAGGAGTTATGCCATTAAGTAAAGCAATATTAGATGCTTCCTGGATAGTCGGTCCGTCTGCAATTGGGTCAGAGAATGGAATTCCGATTTCGATTATATCTACTCCCGCTTCCACCAAAGTAGAAGCAATCTCTTCTGTTCCTGACTCTGTAGGATAACCTGCGACAATATAACAGCTTAAAGCGCACTCATTTTTCAGGGAAAGCTCTTGAAATTTTCTGTTAAGTCGATTATCTTTCAAATCGATTTCTACCACGTTTATTTTTCTCTTTTTTTTTGATTCTCTGATATGGTAATACGATCCCAAGATCTTTGTCGCCTCGCCCAGACAGCGTAACTACAATATTATTGTTCTTCGCAACTTTTTTTGCTAACTGCATTGCGTATGCAATGGCATGTGATGGCTCCAGCGCGGGGATTATACCTTCGAGCTCACACAGTTTAGAAAAGGCGATCACTGCAGATTCATCAATGCATACTACATAGCTGACTCTATTAATATCCTTTAGAAATGCATGTTCTGGGCCTACACCAGGATAGTCTAATCCTGCAGAGATGCTATGAGTTTCTGACACCTGTCCATGTTTATTCTGCAAAACATAAGTCAACATTCCATGTAGGATTCCTTCAGATCCTGCAGACAAGCTAGCAGAGTGCTTTCCTGATTCTACGCCCTTACCTCCTGCCTCGACGCCGTACAACAAAGTAGATCTATTGTCTATAAATGGATAGAACGTACCTATTGCATTGCTTCCTCCACCAACACATGCAACAATAGCATCTGGTAATCTTTCGGAATATTCACGGATCTGCCTTTTAATTTCATAACCAATTATGCTCTGAAAGTCTCGAACTATCATAGGATACGGGTGTGGTCCTACTACAGATCCTATAAGATAATAGGTATCATGAACATTGCTTATCCAATCACGTATAGCTTCATTGATTGCATCTTTCAAGGTCTGCGACCCAGACTTGACAGAATGAACTTTTGCACCAAGAAGTTGCATCCTGAAAACATTTGGTTTTTGCCTTTCGATGTCCTTAGAACCCATAAATATTTCACATTGCAGGCCAAGCACTGCGCAAGCAATAGCAGTTCCAACTCCATGCTGTCCAGCACCAGTCTCTGCAATTATCCTCCTTTTACCCATCCTTTTTGCTAGCAATGCTTGACCTAATGTATTATTCGTCTTATGGGCTCCACCATGTAAAAGGTCTTCTCTCTTTAAATAGATGTTTGCTCCTCCAACATATTGCGTCAGGTTTTTTGCAAAATAAAGTGGAGTGGGCCTGCCAGCATATTTTGTCAAATAATATGTGAATTCTCTCTGAAATTTAGTATCCTGCTTATATTTTGCGTAAGCCGACTCTAGCTCTGTTATTGCTGGTACAAGTGTTTCTGGAATAAATTTTCCTCCATATTTGCCGTACTTGCCATTGAGCGGATAATTACTCAGCATATCTACTTTTACTGTAATTCTTTGCCCCGGGACCTATAAGGCATTTTTGACCCTCCTAAAAGGCATAATATAGCTCTCTAATCTTGGAATCAATATTCGGTGATTCAATTATACTTGTTCCAACCAAGAATGCATCAGCTCCCGCTCTTTTTAACAATTTGATTTCTTTGGGAGAGCTGATCCCACTTTCACTAACAACAATGTGCTTCCCCTTATCATATTTACTTAGCAACCTTTCAGTAGTTTTAATATCTGTTTCGAAAGTATTTAGATCTCGATTATTTATCCCTATTAAATCATACTTCTGTCTAGAGCCTATCACTTCTTTGAATTCATCTTCTGAATGCACCTCAACTAAAACACTTAGGCCCTTCTTCTTGGCAAAATCAGAAAATTTCTCTATACTGCCTTCTGCAAGGTTTCCGTCAAATATCGATTGGATTAACAAAATACAATCTGCACCCACTTTCCTCGCACACTGAATCTGAACATCGCTAACTATTATATCCTTCATTAGTATAGGTGTTTGGACTTTATCTCTTACAGTAGCTAAATGTTGGATAGAACCGCTGAAAAAATAGGGCTGTGTTAAAACAGACAATGCGGTCGATCCAGCATTGATCATAGTGCACGCAATAGATACGATGTCAATATCTTTCTCAGCACGGTTGAGTCTTCCTTTAGATGGCGATGAAAGTTTTACCTCTGTGATAAGCGGCACATTTGGACACCTTAGAATTGATTTTCTTATGTTTATGCCTTCATGGCTTCTTTCATCGTACTTATCAATATCATAAGCTCCTTCTTCTATCGATTTGAATGATTTATCTGCTAGGATCTTTAAATTAGCATTTCCTCTAAAAAACTTGCTCAAATATTGGCATCACAGGCTTACATACGTTATTAATTCATATTAAATGTAGCAGTGTTTTTGATACTGGGAGATCTTCTACATTGTTTGAGCAATCTTTAGGATAATTAATATAATATCAGAGCCAATCTTATCTATCAAATTAAATGCCTGAAAGTCCCATTTTCCTTGATAGGTCTAGGCTATCACCTAGGTACATACCAAACAAGCTACCACATCGAGAGAAAGAAATAGAAAAGATACAGCATACATTTAGAGAATCATATACATCACCAGAGACTTTTCCTCTTACAATAATGCAGATTGTAGGGCCTGCAGGAATAGGAAAGACTTCAACAGTTCTTAACAGTGCTAGGACGCTTGAAGAACAGTTCAGAAGGAACAGGCTGGAAATGAAGACAGCGTATATTAACTTGAAACTACAAGGAGGCAATAAGTATGCAATCTACAGGTTTCTATTAGAGAAGATCGCTCCTGAGTTACCTGCACAGGGATTAAGTGCAGAAGAGATGTTGAGATATTTGTTGCACTATTTAGCACAAAACAACACATATGCACTTATTATCCTTGATGAAATTGATTATTTGATAAAGGTTACCAAGGAAAGTAGCATCATATATGATCTTACTAGACTAAACGAATTTGATCCGCAAGGACCTTGTAACGTCAAAGGTGTAATATTTATCTCGAGAAGTAAAGAATTTTATTCCAAGCTTGACCAGGCGGAATTGAGTAGCTTGGGCAGAGTCCCTATAGAATTTCCAGTATACAATACTAGGCAAGTTAGTGATATTATATCCACGAGGTGTGCTGAGGCTTTTCGTCCTAAAGCAATTGGATCAGATATTATAGATAAAGTTTCGGAAATAACGGCTTCTTCTGTGATCAAAGGTGACATAAGGTACGCTCTAGATCTTCTGCTTTATGCAGGAAATCTTGCTGAATCGCAGGGAACAGGTAGAGTACTTTTGGACCAGATCCGAAAAGTCCATGGTCAGATAAATCCTTCAATAACATCCGATATGATCCAAGAATTGTCGAGAAATCAGATTCTGACCCTAATGGCTGTTTCGAGGGCTTTGCGGATAAAGAATAGGCATTATGTGGATCTGAGAGAAATTCGTACTCATGCCATAGCCCTATGCGAAGAATACAAATTCAAGAAGATAGAAGTAGAAGACTTCCTAGATGATCTCAGAACAAAGAATATTGTTGAAATAAGATCACTGAAAGAGATTGGAATCCAGGTGGCTTCTATAGAAGAGCTAGAACCAGTACTGCAGAAGCAGATAAAAAACTATCTTTAAGCAGCACAGGAAAAAAGAAGAGGAAGGAAAGTTGAACAATAAGGGAGTCATTGAAAAAGGTCTAGGGGGCTTAGGAAAATTAAAGATAATCAAAGCGCTGGCAGAAGAAGATAGGATGATGACTGTCTACGGCTTACATAAGAAGACACATCTTAAAAGAGAAGACATAAAAAGAAATCTAAAGGATCTAATGGAAATAGGTTGGGTCAATGAGGAGAAGCTCGGGAATGTACTGTATAAAATAAACAGACAAGACGGATATGTTAAACACCTGATAAGCTTCTTAAGAGACGTAGAGTATCTCTCTCAGCCGTAAAATTTCATGTATCTATCTTGCTTATTATCTTTTAATTCGGTACTTGTTTGCCAAATGCATAATTTTTTATATAAAGCGTCTATTGCCGCTCTTTCCAATAGTCTTCCTTTGCAGATATCATCCGCACATTCTCGTAAGCTGAGATTGTTTAACTGTTCTATTACATCATATTCCGTCATTCCAATTTTTACAGCCCTATCGACTAGCTTAACGAATAATCTATCCTCGTGATAATTTATGTGTATGTCTCTAGCCTCATCCAAATTAACAGAATACATTTCAGATATTTTGAAGTTAATTATCACTTCGTCATCGTGAGCTATACCTTCATGAGCATGCTCTATGGCATTTTTTCCCCTGGGCTTTCGAGATCGCGTGCCTGATATTTTGTTGCCTGGACTTGCCATTTGGATATTTCTTGCATTTACATTATGCTATTATAATCTTATTAACGTAACTCGTAAGCTGTAATGACATATTGTGTATGATTTTGGTTTGATCAGCTCTTTAATACATATTTTGGGCTCATGAAACGGCAAATTATTTTTGAAAAAAAGAATAAAAAGGTGACAGGATAAACTGAAACGTGCAGTCAAAAAGGAATTTTATATCCAAAAGACGCAAATTTATCTTTATTACAGGAGGGGTAATGTCCGGGTTGGGCAAAGGAGTAATAACTTCATCAACAGCTAAATTATTACAGCTTACTGGACTAAAAGTCTCTTGTGTTAAAATCGATCCTTATGTAAATTATGATGCAGGAACCATGAATCCTTTTGCGCATGGTGAGGTCTTTGTCACTAATGATGGTGGTGAATGTGATATGGATCTAGGAAACTATGAACGCTTTCTGGACATTGCTATGACAAAAGAACATAATATTACGACAGGAAGAGTATATTTAGAGGTGATTAAAGCTGAGAGGAGAGGAAAATATCTAGGCCAATGCGTCCAGATTATCCCACACGTCACGGATAACATAAAGAATCAACTTAGAAGAGTTATCGAGGAAGAACAATTAGATATCGTCGTAGTAGAATGTGGCGGTACCGTAGGGGATATAGAAAGCCTTCCATTTCTTGAGGCATTTAGACAAATAGAGCTTGAAGATGGCCACTCTAACACCTTGTTTATCCACGTAACGCTGGCTCCGGTCCTGGACGTTGTAGGTGAACAAAAAACTAAACCAACGCAACACAGTGTTCAAGAGCTAAGAAGAATTGGAATTCAACCTGACATACTTGCCGTTAGATGTACGACTCCGCTGACCTGGGACGCTAGACGTAAGATTTCATTGTTTGCAAGTATTAATGAAAGTTCTGTAATATCTTGCCATGATGCCGCCTCAATTTACAAAGTTCCTGAGATCCTAGAAAAGCAGGGTATGCTCAAAGCAATATGCGATAAACTTCTATTAAAGAGATATCATCCAAAGTGGGCCAATTGGAAATCCATTTCAAGATCTTCTTACGATTACTCTGCTGGTAATGTCAGAATTGCTGTCATAGGAAAGTATGTGAGTCTCCCTGATAGCTATGTGAGTGTCTGTCATGCGCTTTGGCACGCCGGAGCTAGTATGGGAAGAAAAGTGGACATAGTATGGATCGACTCAGAAGAATTTGATAATGGATCTACTGGAAGCGACATTAATTTTTTTAGTAAGTTTGATGGGATAGTTGCACCCGGCGGATTTGGAAAACGGGGAAGTGAAGGCATAATAAATATAGCCAATTATGCAAGACTAAATGGAATTCCCTATTTGGGGATATGCTTTGGGTTCCAGCTTGCTATCGTCGCGTTTGCAAGGAACGCCTGCCATTTGGAAAAATCTAACTCCACCGAACTTGATCCTGATACAAATCATCCAGTCGTAAAATTCATGCCTGAACAAAACAAGGTCAACAATGTTGGGGGCTCTATGC
>JGI10213J12805_10019083_pt1 | contig 11650 bp, 4 predicted proteins | sample WisNatreferecore_FD_12805 | JGI IMG/M metagenome (IMG submission 12805)
CAATAGGCAATGGGCAATAGGCAATGGGCAATAGGCAATGGGCAATAGGCAATGGGCAAGTGACAAATAGCAAATAGAACATATAAAATAGTTCGCATGTTTCGTAATTATCTCAAAATAGCCTGGAGGAATTTGATGAAATACAAATTCATCTCCTTCATCAACATTTTTGGTCTGACAGTTGGCCTCACCTGTTGCTTATTGATACTGACGTATATAATTCACGAGCTGAGTTATGATAAATACAATAATAACTCGGAAAATATTTATCGTGTAACCAGGATATTCAATAATCCCGAAACAAAAGCGGTTTCATTGCACCTGGGGACAGTTGCGCCGCCATTTGGTCCATTGCTTAAAAATGATTTCAAACAGATCCAGAAGATGACCGTCCTCTTGCCGAATGGTAATATCGCTTTTCGATATGAGGACAAATTATTTTATGAAAATGATTGCTATTTCGCAGATGAATATTTATTCGACGTGTTTAAGGTCGATGTAGTCAAGGGAAATCCGAAAACAGCGTTGGTGGATCCCTATAGCGTTATGCTAAAAGAAGATATTGCAAAGAAATATTTCGGTAATGAAGATCCGATCAATAAAATGATTCGGCTCGACAATCAACTTAATTGTAAGGTGACCGGAGTATACAAGGCATTTCCATCTAATTCGCATGTCCATCCCAGTATCATGATTTCCTTCAATACTTTGAAGGATACTACTGTCTATGGCGAAGAGAATTTACGCACTAACTGGGGCAATAATTCTTTTCTTACTTATATGGTATTGCCGGAGAATACCAACATTAAGAGTTTGGAATCCCAATTCCCTGCTTTTATAAACAGGCATATGCCAAAGGGTGATGGTAACAGCAGGTTCAAACAGTCTGATGGAACATCTCTTACGCTTCAAAAGCTTACTGATATCCATCTTCGCTCTCATCTCGATTACGAAGCAGAAGAGAATGGTGACATCAAACGCGTATATATTTTCTCTGCAATCGCCCTGTTTATTCTCCTGATCGCTTGTATCAATTATATGAACCTCTCAACAGCGAGGTCTACATTGCGTGCACGGGAAATAGGCGTACGCAAAGTAGTGGGCGCTCAAAGAAAAGAATTGATCTCACAATTTTTAATCGAATCAATTCTTATTTCTTTTGTAGCGATAATTCTGGCTTTTGCATTGACTGCTCTATTTCTGCCCTGGCTCAATCAGGCTTCAGGTCAAAACCTGACAATTCAGATGCTTTTGAAATGGCAGATTTTATTACCTCTGGCAATAGTTCCATTTGTGATTGGAACCGTATCGGGCATTTATCCTGCTATTTTCTTGTCTTCTTTCAGACCGGTGATGGTCTTAAAAGGATTGTTCAAGGCCGGTGGTGCAAATATTTCTTTCCGCCAGGTTTTGGTGACTGCACAATTTGCTATCTCAATTATTTTAATTGTAAGTACTGCAATCGTATTTAAGCAATTAAAGTACATGCAGAATACCAATCTCGGTTTTGACAGGGATCATATCATCACCATGCCTTATTCCAACGGCTTGAATAACACTTATGAGGCATTCAGAAACGAACTGCTGAGCAATTCGAATTTTAAAAATGTGGGGCGCTCTTCACGCATTCCAACAGGTCGCTTGTTAGATGCAATGGGATCAAGAGTAAGAAGAGGTGATACGCTTGCGCCGGCGACTTTAGACATAAAATTTGTGGCCGCAGACAAAGATTTCATTAATACTTATGGGGTAAAAGTTTTGGCCGGGCGCGGATTTTCAGGAGTCTATAGTACTGATTCAACAAGTTTCATGATCAACGATGCTGCAGCAAGACTTTTAGGATTTAAGCAAAACCAGGATGCGGTTGGACAACAATTTGGATATGGAGGAACAAATGGAGAATTAATTGGTGTATTCAATGATTTTCATTTTGAATCCATGCATCAAAAGATTGTGGCTCTTGTATTAATACCAAGCAGGGGTGGTTTTTTTGGAAGGATTTCAGTAAAGATTTCGGGAACTGATATTCCGGGCGCTTTGGCTCATTTGGAAAAGACATGGAAGAAGTTTCAACCCGAAATTCCTTATAGCTACACATTCATGGATGAAAACTTTGAGCGGATATACCAATCCGAACAAAGACAGGGAAGCATCTTTACCATATTTGCATTCATTGCAATATTCATTGCGTGCCTTGGACTATTAGGATTATCTGCATTCGCGATCAGTCAGCGATTGAAAGAAATTGGTATTCGCAAGGTATTAGGAGCAAGTACAGGAAGTATCGTTGGTCTCTTATCAAAAGATTTTCTGAAACTGGTAATACTGGCCGCGATAATTGCATTCCCTGTTGCATGGTATGCCATGAGGAGCTGGTTAAACGATTTTGCTTACCGGATTAATATACCCTGGTGGATCTTCCTGTTAGCGGGAATTGTTGCAGCGGGTATTGCATTGCTTACAGTTAGTCTTCAAGCAGTACGAGCGGCAACTGCCAACCCGGTAAAAAGTTTAAGAACTGAATAAGCCTGTATAATTATGGACAATTTTCGTTTCACCCTTCGGCACCTTGGCAAACAAAAACTCAATACAGCCCTTCACATAGTGGGATTGACATTAGGCATGAGTGTTTGTCTGTTAATCGGATTATTTCTGAAATATGAATTGAGTTTCGATACCTGGCATAAGAAAGCGGATCGAATTTATCGGATCAATTCTGTTTGGACCAGCAATGGTAAAGAAAGCTATAGCTTTTCTACCCCAATCCCGGTTTCATTGGCGTTACGAAAGGAAGTACCGGGGCTGGAAACAGTGGCTGCGGTTCATCCTACATGGAATGCAATTGTTGAGATCAGTCCGGAAAAACGTTTCTCAGAGAACAGGGTGTTATTTGCGGAACCAGAGTTTCTCGATGTGTTTGATATGGAAATTGTGAAAGGAAATGGAAGAGATGCGTTGAATAAACCAGGACATGCATTGCTTTCTGAATCACAGGTCTTAAAATATTTTGGAAATGAAGATCCTATTGGAAGGACATTTAAGTTAAATGCCAAAAAAACCTTTACTGTTGCAGGGGTCTATCGTGATCTTCCATCAAATACTCATCTTCCTGCATCGATTTTATTAGCATTTTCCAGGAAGGTTGATTACCTGGATGCAGACCCGGAAACATGGACGAATGTTCAAGGCACATCAACATTTGTTGTAGTGAAAGAAGGATTTAAGATTTCATCTCTTGAAACTGCTCTCAAATCAATGGCGGATAAGAATATTAATTCTGGTCCGGATATGCCTGCAAGTTTCCGAAACGATTTTGCTGTTCAGCCCTTAAAGCAAATTCATACAGATACTAAATGGCAGGGGGGTGGACCATGGACACAGGCGGTGAATCCAATGTGGCTTTGGTTTTTTGCGTCAATCGGTTTGGCCGTGTTGTTTTTAGCCTGTATCAACTTCATTAATCTCTCAACTGCTCAGGCGCTGACAAGAGCCAAAGAAGTTGGAGTAAGGAAGACCATGGGAGCAGGTAGAGGCCAACTGGTAAATCATTTTATGAGTGAAGCATGGCTGCTTGCATTCTTTTCAGGACTCTTATCCATTTTAGTAGTTAAACTAACCCTTCCGGCAATAAATCAGCTTGCTGACAAGCAAATCAGCTTTGAGCTCTTTAAGCAACCATTATTAATTGCAGCGTTAATATTGGGTATTATTATCACCGGCTTTCTCGCGGGTATTTATCCAGCCTGGATCATTTCGAGATTTCAACCCGTGGAAACTCTGAAGGGAACTTATTCAAAAGGCGGCAAAAAGTCCGCACTGTTGCGCAAAGGATTGGTGATTGCGCAGTTTACTATTTCAGTTAGTTTATTAATTGCGCTCACGTTGATTTCTCAACAGGTCAATTACATGCGCAATGCAAATCTTGGGTTCAATAAAGAGAATATAATTAATGTTCAGTTGCGTGATTCAAAGGCTGCACCAATATTGGCCAGGGGATTGTCAACTATTCCGGAATTGTCGGGCTTTTCATTTGCAACAGCAACGCCACTTAATTCGGGACATTGGGGAACAATTATGAGTCTCACCAATGGTGATGATCCCAATCGGCAATCGCTTACTTTGATCATGGCAGACGATAACTACGCGAATCTATACGGGTTGAAATTATTGGCCGGAAGGCTTTCAGCAACATCGGATACCCTTTACCGCTCTGAAACTTTACCGAAGGAAAACCGAATAGAAAAGGTTACCGTTAACAAAAAATTGTTGGATGTACTTGGCCTTGGAAAACCTGAGCAGGCGCTTGGTAAGCGTTTTTGGATGGGAATGGGAAATGGGAATGCCGAGATCGTAGGAGTGGTATCTGACTTTAATACCGCTTCACTTCATCATGCCATTGAGCCAACTTTATTAATGACATTTCCTGAGGTGTACAACCAGGTTGGTATAAAAATCAAAGCAGGTGTAGATGTAGGCAAAACAATAAAGAGTATCGGCGCAGCATGGAAGACGGCCTATCCCGATGGCATATTCGAATACAAGTTTTTGGACGAGCAAATCGAAGCATATTACAAAGCTGAAGAGCGTTTGTTCCATCTGTTTGAAATTTTCGCCGGCATGGCCATGTTGATCTCCTGCCTCGGTCTTTGGGGGCTTGCAAGCTTTGCTTCACAGCAGCGCCTCAAGGAAATTGGCATCCGCAAAGTGCTTGGCGCGTCCGTTTCAAATATCACCACATTACTTTCAAAAGATTTTTTAAGACTAGTGTTGATATCCATTTTAATTGCTACCCCAATTACCTGGTGGAGCATGAATAAATGGCTAGAGGACTTTGCATACAGAATTAATATAGGATGGTGGGTATTTGTATTGGTTGGGGCAGTAGCATTGTTAATTGCATTGTTGACGGTGAGTTTCCAGGCAATAAAAGCAGCTATTTCGAATCCTGTGAAAAGTTTGAGAACTGAGTAGTGAATCGTGAATGGTGAATCGTAAATGGTGAGTCAGGGTCTTGTTACACAGTCATGAAAAATAAGATATTTTATGTTTAGGAACCTTATCAATGTCGCGTTCAGGAATTTTTGGAGGGACAAGGGATACAGCTTGCTAAATATCCTCGGTCTCACTATTGGAATAACCTTTAGTCTTCTCCTGATATTTTACATTATTGACGAATTAAGTTTTGATCGTTTTCATAAGAAAGCGGACAGAATTTATCGCGTAGTTTCTTATATAGATGAACCCACAAACAAAATGAAATGGGCTTTTACCCAATTCCCGCTCGGCCCACAACTTCAAAAAGATTATCCCGAAATCGAACAATCAGTAAGATTTGTAGGCGGAGACCGGATAATGTACCAAAATGGTGATTTACGGTTTTATGAAGAGAAGATCTATTTTGCCGATAGTACCGTTTTTGATGTATTCACCTATGATTTCCTTGAAGGAAATGGGAAGACGGCATTGATGGAACCCAATACCATGGTGCTTACTAAATCGCTTGCTGACAAATATTTTGGCAAGGGTAAGCAGGCTGTTGGACAATCCTTACGTAATAACCGTGGAGATGTGTACAAGATCACCGCAGTAATTAAAGATCATCCAAAGAATGCGCATTTTATTTTCAATGGGCTTATTTCAAGAAGTTCACTTCCCAGGGATTTTGCCAATAACTGGGGAGGATTTGGGTTCTTCACTTATGTTCTCCTGAAACCCAATGTCAACGTAGCTGCTTTTGAAAAGAAGTTATTGCCCATGTATGATAAGTACATGGCTTCGATATTCGCCCAATATAATATCAAGATCAAGTATGGCTTGATGCCCATAACAGATATACATCTGAAATCTGATTTTACTGGGGAACCTGAGGAACTGGGCAGCATGTCTTATATCTATATATTCTCCTCTGTTGCTTTATTTCTTCTTCTTATCGCTTGTATCAATTATATGAATATGACCACAGCGAGGTCGGCGCGCAGAGCTAAGGAAATCGGGATTCGTAAGGTGACCGGATCAAATAGAGCACAGTTAGTCTTCCAATTTCTGATTGAATCTGTTTTGATGACTTTAGTTTCATTGTTATTGAGTCTTGCGTTTGCATATTTCATGCTTCCATTATTCAATAGCCTTTCAGGCAAGTCAATTTCATTCGATTCACTACTGAGGCCGGAAATGATCCTCGTTCTTTTTGGCATTATGCTTTTTGTCGGATTTGTTGGAGGAAGTTATCCGGCATTTTATCTCTCGCGTTTCAATCCTCTTGGGGTTTTAAAAGGAAGTCTTTCCAAAGGCTCAAGTAATGTAACGCTGAGAAGAATATTAGTAGTTACACAGTTTTCGATTTCAATGATCATGCTAATCTGCACCTGGGTGGTCTACGGTCAGTTGAAATACTTGCGAACCAAAGATCTTGGCTTTGACAAGGAACAGGTAATCTCAATGAATGTGGATGGTGACAATAAGGTGAGGCAGAAGATCACGGCTTTGAGGAATGAACTCAAAAGCAACCCGAATGTCCAAAAAATAAGTACAGCCTCAACGATTCCGGGAGGAGGGATGAGCTTCAATCTATTCACGGTAGAATCAAAGAATGGATTTGTCGATAAAGGCGTAGATACCTATAACGTAGATGAAGACTATTTCAAAACTATGAATATACCGATTGTAAAAGGAAGGAATTTCACTCCGTCTGATACAGTTAAAAGTATAATGGTGAATGAAAGCATGGTGAAAGAATTTGCATGGGGAGAAAATCCACTTGGAAAAAGAGTAAAATGGCCGGGCGATACTTCGGGTAATTTTGTCGAAGTGGTTGGAGTAGTAAAAGATTTTCATCAGAAATCCCTCTATAACCCCATAGCGCCTTTGCTGTTTTTCTATGGTTCGAACAACAATAATATCCAAATTAAACTAAGCGCTTCGAATATTCCCGCCACGCTGACTTTTATAGAAAACGCCTGGAAAAAAATATTTCCTGAGCTCTCATTCTCCTACAAATTCCTTGATCAGGATTTTGATTCGCAGTATGTGGCAGATAAAAAGCGTGGGAAATTGTTTACAGTTTTCTCGTTGATAACGATCATCATCACCTGCCTGGGTCTATTGGGCCTGATCGCATTTACTACACAGCAAAGGCAAAAAGAAATTAGTATTCGTAAAGTGATGGGAGCGGGAGTACCTCAGATCATCACGCTGGTAGCAAGAAATTTTGTATGGCTGGTTGGCTTGTCATGCCTGATCGCATTTCCCGTTGCCTGGTATTTCATGCATAAATGGCTGAATATTTTTCCATATAACTCGGGGATGAATTATTCGATATTTTTCTTATCGGCATTGGCTGTATTGGTGATCACTCTATTGACGGTAGGATTTCATACGATCAAAGTAGCTATATCAAACCCGGTGAAAAGCTTGAGAACAGAATAGATGAAAAAAATATTAAATATGAAACATTCCAGAAATATTATTGATTATTAATTATCAATAATCAAAACTGAGGATTATGATAAAGAACTATTTCAAGACTGCGTGGAGGAACTTATTAGCAAACAAGACCTTTTCATTGATCAACATATTTGGTCTTGCGTTGGGAATGACTTGCAGTTTGGTCATTCTGCTTTGGGTACAGGACGAAGTAACCAAGAATCGTTTTCACGCAAATGATAAGCGATTGTACAGAGTGATGGAGAACCAGTATTATGATGGTGAAATCTCGACCTTCGAGGCAACCCCAGGAATTCTCGCTGAAAACATTGTAAAGGATATTCCCGAAATACAGATGGCAAGCCAGTTTCTTTGGGAATCGGAACCTGTGTTTACAGTCGGAGATAAGTTTGACAAGGAGAAAGGTCGCCATGTTCAAAAGGACTTTTTGCGAATGTTTTCATTTAAGCTTTTGAAGGGTGATCCGAACACAGCCTTAGTGCGCCCTGAATCAGTAGTAATATCGAAAAAGCTCGCTGATAAATATTTCAACGGACAGGATCCTATAGGCAAGGTCATTCGTATTGATAACGCGGACAACGTTACCGTAACAGGTGTTTTGGATAAAATCCCCGAAGAATCTGCTTTGAAATTCGACTTCCTGATGAATTATGATGTTTGGTGGAAACGCAATAACTGGGCGCATGAATGGGGAAATAATGGCCCGCGTTGTTATGTGCTACTTACTGAAAAAGCAGATCCGGTGAAAGTAAATGCTAAGATCAAAAACTATATCAAGACCAAGAACAAAGACAGCAATGTTGAATTGTTTATTCAGAATTACGGTGAATCCTATCTTTTTTCACAGTGGCAGCATGGCAAACAAACCGGAGGAAGGATCATATATGTTCGTGTATTTTTCTTTGTAGGGATTATTATTCTGCTTATTGCCTGTATCAATTTCATGAATCTGGCAACTGCGAAATCATTAAAAAGAGCAAGGGAGATTGGGGTAAGAAAAGTTGTTGGGGCCGGGAAGAAACAATTAGTCGGGCAATTCATAGGTGAATCTCTCCTCGTTTCTTTTATTGCATTGTTGATTTCGCTGTTGTTAGTAACCTTATTCCTTCCCTCATTCAATGGATTGACCGAAAAAGAACTTTCTCTTGACTTCGGAAAGCCGACTTTTTGGGGTATTATTTTAGGATTGACAATTATTACTGGCATTGTCGCCGGTTCTTATCCCGCTTTATTTATGTCTTCATTGCGGCCAATTATGGTACTTAAGGGCACATTGAAGTTCAAATCAGGTGCTTCTCTGTTCAGAAAAGTATTAGTAGTGCTGCAATTTGCTTTGTCCATTATTATGATCCTCGGAATGATCGTGATTTACAGGCAAATCTCATTTATAAATAATAAGAACCTCGGCTTCGATAAAGAAAACCTGATTTATACACCCTTAGAAGGTGAACTCGGTAAGAATTATTATACGTTCAAACAGGAATTAATGAGAGAATCGGGCATAAAGAACGTAACAACGTCCGGACACAGTCCTTTTGAAGTGGGTAGTTCTACAATGGGTGTTACCTGGCCAGGAAAGGATACGACAAAACTTATCCTGTTCTCCAATAACTCGATTACATATGACTATATAAAAACCATGGACATTCATCTTTTGGGAGGAAGGGATTTTGGTCAGGACTACGGATTGGATAGCATGAATTACCTGGTCAATGAAGCTGCAGCAAAAAAGATTGGTTATAAGGAACCTGTAGGAAAACAATTAACGATGTGGGGTGACACGGGAAAGATCATCGGGTTAATGAAGGATTTTCATCACAATTCATTGCATGTACCGATCGAGCCATTGATTCTCCGCTTGCACAAAAAGTCCTGGGGTGATATCTTCGGTAATGTGGTAGTGAGAACTGAAAAAGGCAAGACAAAGGAAGCCATTGCCAGCATGGAAAAACTATTCCACAAGTTTAGCCCTGGTTTTCCTTTCAAGTATTATTTCACTGATGAAGAAATAGCTAAGAATTATAAGGCAGAGCAAACTATTGGCAAACTCTCAAAGTATTTCGCATTTCTTGCAATATTTATTTCCTGTCTTGGATTATTCGGTCTGGTTGCATTCACTGCAGAACAGAAAACCAAGGAGATTGGTATCCGCAAAGTGTTAGGGGCATCGGTAGGAGGTATTGTCCAAATGTTATCCAGGGATTTCCTGAAACTCGTATTGATCGCAGCTTTAATTGCATTTCCGGTAGCCTGGTTTTTAGTGAACATGTGGCTTCGCGATTTTGAATATCGTGTAGATATCGGTTGGTGGGTGTTTATTGTGGCAGGTGTGGTAGCGATGCTGATCGCATTGCTAACAATAAGTTTCCAGGCAATAAAGGCAGCGGTAGCAAATCCGGTAAAGAGTTTGAGAACAGAATAAAAAAGAGGAGAGATTTATGTTTAAGAAGAACATGAAAATTGCTTTCCGAAACCTGGTTAAGAACAGGGGATTTTCTTTCATCAATATTGGTGGATTGACAATAGGGTTAACTGTTGCTTTGCTGATTGGATTATGGATCTATGACGAATTGTCCTTTAATAAATATTACCAGCATTATGATCGCATTGGAAGGATATTGATCCGCGGAAACGATGTGAAGGAAGGCCCATTTATTAATAGCTCATTGCCTTATCCTCTTGCTACGGAGATACGCGAATCATATGCAAAAAATTTTACCAGGATTGTAAGAAGTTCCTGGAATCAGGAGTATATCGTATCAGCAGGGGAGAAAAAGCTATCAGGTTTCGGATTATTTATGGATGAGGCTGCACCGCAGCTATTCAGCTTCAGAATGATCAAAGGGACTCAATCAGGACTAAAAGATCGCCATTCAATTCTGCTTTCTTCATCTACAGCGAAAGCATTGTTTGGGGATTCGGATCCGATGAACAAATTGGTTCAGATCAATAATAAACTTTCGGTTACTGTTACAGGCGTATATGAGGATATTCCGAAGAACGCTGAATTCAACGGAGTCCGATTCTTTTCCACCTGGGATCTCTGGGTCTCGGATAATCCATGGATACAGGAACGTGCAGTGAATAACTGGATGAATCATTTCCTAAAGTTGTATGGTGACATCAAATCGGAAACTGATTGGGAAACCGTAAACCGGAACATCGCCGATGCGGAACTTTTGAAGATAAAGAACCTTGGTAACTACAAGGAACAAACAGCACGCAATCCGAAAGTGTTTCTTCACCCAATGGCTAAATGGCATTTATACCCGATTCAACGGGATGGGGTAACCGATAGCAAGCCACTGCGTATGGTTTGGCTGGTCGGTATAATTGGAATATTTGTCCTGATCCTCGCCTGTATCAATTTTATGAATTTAAGTACTGCCCGTTCACAAAAAAGGGCGAAGAACGTGGGAATTTTAAAAGCAATGGGTTCACGGCGCGGACAGTTGATCGTTCAACATTTCACAGAATCCTTTCTAATAGTATTTTTTTCGTTTCTGCTGGCTCTGGCGATTGCAGATATTTCGCTTTCCTGGTTCAATGATCTTGCGGGCAAGGAAATGAAGTTCCCGGCCAACGATCTTAGTTTTTGGATGGCTTGCACTGGCTTTTGTTTTCTCACGTCTTTGCTCGCAGGCAGTTATCCGGCACTTTATCTTTCCTCTTTCAAACCAATCAAAGTATTAAAAGGGACGTTTCGCGCCGGTCAATTTGCTTCAATCCCGCGGAAGGGTTTGGTTGTATTACAATTTACCGTTTCGGTTGCACTGATCATTTGCACCATTGCAGTATATCGTCAATTACAGTTTGCAAAGGACCGTCCGGTTGGATACACCAAAGAAGGATTGGTCATGATTGAATTGAAATCGGATGATTTCAAAGGCAAATATGACATATTCCGAACAGCTTTATTGAATACGGGCATGGTTGAATCGGTGTCTCAATCAATGGGCAGGGTTACGGAAGTAGCGTCGGGTAATAATGGATTTGAATGGAAAGGCAAGGATCCAGGTATTGACGAAAGTTTCGGAACGCTGGCCGTAACTCATGAACATGGAAAGACTGCAGGATGGCAATTCACGGCAGGTCGTGATTTTTCACGTGAGTATGCTAGTGACTCCGCCGGGGTAGTAATAAACGAATCAGCAGCAAAGTATATGCAACTTCAAAATCCGGTTGGTGAAATTATTACATGGAAGTG
>JGI10213J12805_10052587_pt1 | contig 11623 bp, 8 predicted proteins | sample WisNatreferecore_FD_12805 | JGI IMG/M metagenome (IMG submission 12805)
CGACAAAAACGGAATCGGAAAAAATTTTGTGGAGGTATTTATTTCAAAAGCCCTTGGGCTTCGAGTTTTCTCAACAACACCCGATTCATCATTTGCTTGCAGATTTTCTTTGTAAAGAGTTACAACTGGTTATTGAAATCAAAACCGGAAATCGTGAAAAGCCGGAACTGAGTGAAAAAGATAAAAGAATAGAAGAATGGCTTCGAGAAAACGGGTTTGCAATTCTAAGGTTTACAGATTTTGAAATTGAACGAGCATTGGAAAAAGTAATACTTACAATAGAAAACAAAATTCAGCTAATGACTGCGGATTCAATCTAAATAAATATGAAGTCGGATCAATTACTGGCTATTGATCCCTTTTTTGGGCAACTGCAATCTTTGAATCAGCGGTTCCATAATACAAATACCAAACATTGTTTTTAAACGCAAGCCCTTCAACAAAACAAACATGATTCACCTGACCGCTTATTTCATAAGGTTTGTCTGGCTTCATGAAGTAAGATTCCATGCGGCTCAAAACTTTTGATGGATCATTTTTGTCAATTAGAACCTGTGCTGCTGCATATGTACCTTCGGGCAAGCTGCTATCTCCTATCGAAGGAACGTTGCGGCTGTTATAAATCAAAACAATTCCTTTATCCGTAAGCATTGCAGGCGGACCTGGTTCTACCAGATCACTATCGAATTTTTTTGGACGTGGTCCAAACACAATTTTTATTTCGGGTATTTCTTTTGCATTATGACGCAATTCAATTGTTGGTTTTTCTCCTGCTTCATATAAAACCGGGGTCCAATTCACCAGGTCATCTGATACAGCGGCCCAGATATTTACATCTCCCCAATACATCCAATACTTTCCTTTGACCTTTGCAGCAATGATGCGTCCGTTCTTTTCATAACTGGAAACAATGGAACCGGACTTTGACCAGGTATTGATGTATTTTCCATTGAACGCGTTCGCGAATGCGGGTCCATGTTTTTTCCAATGGAAAAGATCTATTGAAGAGGCAACCAACAACCTGGCTTTATCTCCGTCATAAGCCGTATAGGTCATATAATAGGTGCCGGAAGAATCTTCAACCACTCTCGGATCTTCACATCCTCCCTCCCATTCGTATTTTTTTTGTTCATCATTATTTGGATAAAAAACGGGTATGCGATAACGTTTGAAATGTAATCCATCCGTGCTATAGGCAAGCCCGATCCTTGAAGTGCCAGCGTATTTTCCTACTTTATCTTCTGCACGATATAGTAAAAAGATCGTATCGTTTCTTACAACAGTTGCAGGGTTAAAAACATCCTTTTCTTCCCATTTCACAATTTCTTTTCTGACAGGACACCTGAATATTGTCGTGGAATCGGGTTGAAGAACTGGATTGACACTATCAACCTTATTGAACGGAACCAATGTCCAATCTTCTTTAGACGAATCTGGTGGTACAGTCTTTTCATTCTTATTCGGTTCTCCACAACTAAAGCAAGTTATTATTCCAAAAATTAAGGCAAGTGTTTTCAAATTTGAAATTTGAAATATGAAATAAGATTCCTGATCAAGTCGGGAATGACGATCAAAGGTCTGTGTACTCATATATCGGATCAATATGCGTTCCTGACTTCATTTCGAATACCGGTTTGATTATACCATCCTTAAGGCCATAAACCCAGCCGTGAAGGTCGGGGCGATTTTCATTTTTCCAGGCTCGTTGAATAATTGAAGTCTTAGCCAGATTAGTTACTTGCTCTCGCACATTCAATTCAGTCAACCGGTCGCAACGCAGATCTTCATCTTTTATCCCATCCAATTCTTGCCGATGAAGCCGATAGACATCTTTTACATTTCTCAACCACATATTGAGTACCGGTTTGAAATCCGTTTTCGTGGTTGCTGCTTTTATTCCGCCACATCCATAATGTCCGCACACAATCACGTGCATCACTTTTAAATGGTTCACCGCATAATCCAGCACACTGAGCAGATTGACATCGGTATTGATTACAAGGTTGGCCACATTTCGATGAACAAAAATTTCCCCAGGTTCTGTGCCTGTTATTTCATTAGCCGGAACCCGGCTGTCGCTACAACCTATCCACAAAAATTCGGGTGTTTGCAAATGAGATAGGCGGTAGAAATACTCAGGGTCATCAATCACTTTGTGGGCGGCCCATTTTTTATTCTCGCTTAATAATACCTCGTATGGCTTCATACTTAACAGTTAGTGCTCAAATTTAATCTATAAAAGATTCTGAAACACAAACAAATGTTCAGTTTGGATTCCCCATTTTCATGCTATTCCTTAACAATAAAATGACATTAATTCCATTATTATATACTTACCGGACCTATTGTACAAATGGTTTGGTTTAAAAGAGGTAAATCATTAATTTGCGGCCCAGCTGATGAAGAAAACTCTACATACTTACTCGGCTTTCCATGCGGTATCAGCCATCTTTATGATGTTGGCCCTGCTTTGGCTTACGGTAAGTATGCCTTTCGTGGATGCGAGCCAGCAAGAGCTTGCCAAACTTGGCCAGGGTGCGACTACCGGATTTACCCATTGCGCTAACGATGAAGAATCCAGCAATTGTTTTAACAACACTACTGAAGAAAAAGCCCCCTCGGGCAGTAATTCAGCTTCAGAAGAATACCTGCACGATAATCACGCACACGATTATTTTGTTTCTATAGATTCGCAATATCATAATTGCGAGAATGAAGATGCCTATCATGCTTACCACGGCGAACTTCTCGTTCCTCCACCCAACGTTGGATAATACATTTCCCTATTCTTCTATCTAGGGCTCGTTTTGAGCTTATCCATTTTATTTAATGCTGATTGCTATCCCTATAATAGCGATCAAAAATATATACGCGATGAGAAAACATTCGAAAGAATATTTGCTCAACCTGACACCCTACCAGGGTTATGAGTTGTTGGTTGAAGGAAATCAAAGATTTATCAAAAACCTTAAAACGGACCATGATCATTTGGAAATGATCAATGAAACAAGAGAAGGTCAATATCCCTTTGCGGTGATCCTGAGTTGTATGGATTCACGCACATCTGTTGAACTGATATTCGATCAGGGCCTGGGGGATTTGTTCAGCATTCGTGTGGCCGGGAATATTGTGAACGATGATATACTGGCGAGCATCGAATATGCAATCAAATATGTTGGTTCAAAAGTGCTGATGGTACTTGGTCATACGGAATGCGGCGCCATTAAAAGTGCGAAAGATGGCGTTGTGGATGGTCATATTACTTCACTGTTAAAAAGAATACAGCCCTCAATCAGCAAGGCGTTGCTCAAAGATGAATCTGAACACATTTTTCACGACAGTGTAGCCTATGCGAATGTTGAGAACAGTTTGGAAAAAATTCTCACTGGCAGTGAGATCGTGAGAGATATGTTTCAAAAAGGTCAAATAGGAATTGTAGGTGGCGTTTATCATATCGAAACTGGCCGTGTTGATTTCTTTAAGAATCTCACGAAAAAAGATACGCAATCCAATCGCAGCCTTTCAAAGGCCAGGAATGAAGACATCATTACATCTTAAAAAAGAAACAAAGCATACACATGAAACTAAATACAAAATACCTGAAAACGGATGCCTTATCCGGTTTGGTTGTTTTCTTAGTGGCACTGCCGCTTTGTTTGGGTATCGCTGTTGCAACCGGTGCACCTCCTTTTGCCGGCATCATCACCGGCATTATCGGAGGTATCGTCGTCGGTGCTTTAAGCGGATCACATATTAGCGTTTCAGGGCCAGCAGCCGGATTGATTGCTATAAATCTCGCGGCGATCACGACCCTGGGTTATGAGGCCTTCCTGGTTGCCGTGGTTATTGCAGGTTTGATCCAGCTCAGTCTTGGTTTTGCGAAAGCAGGAACCATTTCAAGTTATTTTCCCACAGGCGTAATTGAAGGGATGCTGGCCGCAATTGGTATTATAATAATTAAAAAGGAAATACCACATGCTATCGGATATGATAAAGCGCATGAAGGTGATTTTTTCTCCTATGAATTGTTGAAGGAGGATCAGGGCTTTTTTACTGAAATAATCCATTCATTCAACTATGCACATTTAGGAGCGATCATAGTCACTTTGGTATCGCTTGCTATCCTGATTGCATTTAACAAGATACCCTCGCTTAAAAAAATAAAAATATTACCAGGAGCATTGATTGTAGTTGTAGTGGGAATAGTTTTAAATGAAATATTCAAAGCAACCGACTCGAGTCTGGTTATTTCACAGGAACACCTGGTGATCCTACCGACTGCATCATCGTTCAATGAGTTCATTGGTCAATTCACTTCACCTGATTTGGCCGGTTTTACCAATCCGAAGGTTTGGATCACAGGTGTTACAATCGCAATCGTTGCCAGCATCGAAACACTTTTGTGCCTTGAAGCCGGTGATAAGATGGATCCGATGAAACGGTATGCAAGCGCCAATACTGAATTAAAAGCGCAAGGAACTGGAAATATATTGTCAGGATTTCTTGGCGGACTGCCGATGACTTCAGTGATTGTGAGAACTACTGCAAATGTTACTGCGGGAGCCAAAACAAAATTGTCGACAATAGCACATGGCGTTTTCCTTTTGCTCGCAGTTATTTCGATACCAGGGTTATTGAATAAGATCCCGATGGGTTGCCTTGCTGCCATTCTGATCATGATTGGTGTGAAACTGGCAAGTCCAAAAGTATTTAAACACATGTGGAAGGCAGGGAAATACCAATTCATTCCCTTCCTGGTAACGGTACTCGCGGTTGTACTGACAGATCTATTAAAAGGAGTCGGTATTGGTCTGGCGGTAAGCATATTCTTCATCCTGAAGGGCAACATGAAGCTTGCATATTTTTTTAAGAAGGAGAAACATCATGAAGGAGAAACGATCCACATTGACCTGGCACAGGAAGTTTCATTTTTGAATAAAGCAGCTATTAAACAGACACTCGCTCATCTGCCCAGAAACAGTAAGGTCGTTATCGATGCAGCTAACACTGTATACATCGACTATGATGTACTCGAACTGATCAGGGACTTCCTGAACTATGGTTCGAAAGACAAAAACATTTCAGTAAGGCTCAGGAATTTTAAGAAGGCATACAAAATGGAAGACGCTATTCACGTACATTCCGAAATGGATGGGCCTTTGAAGACAGAACCTGTACTCGTAACTCAAAACAAATAAGATGTCCGCACCAATACAGAACCTTTCGGAAATATCGTATCATAAAAAGGCAGCTCAGCGACATTTTGATGAAGCACACGCGTTGCATGAGCTTAAGCACTACCTGCCTTCGCAGCAGGCACTAAAGGATTTTATCCATCATAATTCCCTGCATGCATTTCAGCATATGAAATTTTATGATGCCATTTTTAAGGCGTCAAAGATCTTCGGCTTCCAGGTGCACCTGCAATTGTCAGAATACCGGGAAATGTACAAAACCGGTCGAATCCGGGAAGACATATTGCAAATGGTGATTTCCAAAAAAGGCAATATGAGTGTGCAGGCAGTTTTCGATTGGAAAGACCGTTTGATAAACAAATCATACGACACGATCAACAGGCCGAGGATCGGGCGATTGAGAAAACTATGGAAAGATGTTTATCAATTCGATCTCGACAACCGTGTTCACCCGCTTTTATTCCGTATTCTATGTGCTTTCCTGGACCAGGGTATTGCAATTGAAAGTTTTCCCGTGGCCAATAAGAACTTCACCGATAGTTTAAGGGAGCTGGAAAAAAATGGATTGGTGAGTTTCTTTAAAACGAAAGCCATCAGGCAAAAATTCCTGTCAGGAGATTATTCAATTACTGAATTACTAAAAAAGATTGTCGGTAAGGAAGGATACTTTGAACAATACCTCTTCGATCAGCAATTCAGCCATCATGGTTGGAGTGGTTTTGTGAGTGCAGTTGAAGACAATCCGCAAACCCTGCTCGATAGAAAAATCATCAGTTTAAAGGAATTGGTGGAATTTGAACTGATGATGGAATTGGATGCATTGAATCATAGTCTTGGAAGCAAATGGCAACCATTGGGCAATCATGCTACCCAGGCCCCGGTTCATTTGTTTGCTGATGTCGAGAAAACCGAACTGGCGGAAGTAATCGAATTATGGCAGGATGCTTTTGAATGGAGTTATTATGATTCCGTGTTGAAAGGCATTGAACTGGCTACTCCTGAAAAGCCAGGCAAGAATCTAAATAACCTGGAAACTTATCGCTCTTCGGGACAAGGCGGCGTTCCCGCGAGCGTACGCAGTTTTCAGGCAATCTTTTGTATTGATGAGAGAGAAGATTCTATCCGAAGGCATATTGAGGCTGTAGATAAGAACTGTGAGACCTTCGGAGCGCCTGGTTTTTTTGGAGCGGAATTTTATTTTCAGCAGCAGGGCAGTAAGTTTTACGATAAGCTTTGTCCCGCTCCCGTTACGCCAAAATACTTGATCAAAGAGTTTGATGCAAAGACACCCAGAAAGGGGGAATTACTTTATGCCAAGCAAACACATGGCTTCTTCGAAGGTTTTGCCTTTAGCATTAGTTTCGGCTTTTGGGCATTTGTAAAAACTGCACTCAATTTGTTCAAGCCAAAAATGAGTCCCGCTATTTCCAATGCATATGGACATATGGACAGGCAATCCCTGCTTACTATCGAAAATAAAAGTCCAAATGATATTGAGAATGGTCTACAGGTCGGTTATACGATCGATGAGATGGTTACAAGAGCCGAAGGTTTTTTGCGAGGCATTGGTCTGATAAAAAACATTGCACCGATCGTTTATGTGGTTGCCCATGGTAGCAGCAGTGCAAATAATCCGCATCATGGTGCACATGATTGCGGTGCTTGCAGCGGAAGACCTGGTGCCACCAATGCCAGGGTAATGGCCTTTATTCTCAATCACAAAAAAGTAAGAGAGGATTTAAGATCAAAGGGAATTGCAATTCCCGAGAGTACGCAGTTTGTGGGAAGCATGCACGATACGGCTGCAGATATGATCGGCTATTACGACGATGAAAAGTTAAGCACACAAAACACAGCTGGTCACGCAATCAACAAGCAAAACTTTGAAACTGCACTTAACCTCAATGCAAAGGAGCGAAGCAGAAGGTTTGCCTCGATCAATACCAAACAGAAATTGGAGCAGGTTCGCAAAGCTATCCACGATCGTTCTGTCTCCTTATTCGAGCCAAGACCCGAATTAGGGCATGGCACCAATACATTGGCTATTATCGGACGAAGACAAACAACAAAGGGTTTGTTTTTGGATCGTCGTGCATTTTTGAATAGTTATGATTATTCAACCGATCCGGATGGGAATATTCTTTCCGCGGTTATGCGGCCCATTGGACTGGTTTGCGGAGGTATTAACCTGGAATACTATTTCTCGAGGGTGGACAATATAAAAATGGGTGCTGGCACCAAGCTTCCACACAATGTAATGGGCTTGTTTGGTGTCGCAAACAGCAGTGATGGTGATTTACGTCCCGGACTCCCCTGGCAAATGATTGAAGTTCATGATCCCGTCAGGCTGCTGGTGATTGTAGAACACAAACCAGAGATTGTTTTGAAAGCGATACAATCGTCGCCTGATGTATTTGAATGGTATAAGAATGAATGGGTGCATATCATAGCACTGGACCCAGACTTGAAGCAGTATTATTATTTCAAGAATGGCGTGTTTACAAAGTATGAACCCATTACCAAATCCGGAGAAATTAAGGTCATTCACAATATGGAAGAGTTCATTGAAGGTGCAAGAGAAATGGAAACTAATGATATCGTACATGCAACTGAAGAAAATCTTCCAGTGTATTTGCTGGATTCATACCAATGAAATCATTTGCAATTAAGCGGTAAACCGTAAGAGAATTATTAAGGGTTATAGATCAAAAATTCAAAATGGATTCAATCAACAATATACTTAATCAGACTGTCAGCTTATTTGCCATCATTCCTTTATTCGCTTTTTTCGCAACGCTTTTGTGGCAAAACAAGCAGGAAAAACCGATTGTCGGAATTGTTCAGTTTACGAAGGCTTTTTACATTTTAGCGGCACTGGCTTATGCTGCGCTTTGGTTCATTAATGGGGGCAAGACTGTTAATCAACGATTCCTCACGCTTTACCAGTCAGATCATTTTGTTTTTGCAATACAATTCTATTATGATCTGTCGACAGCAGTATTTAGCATAGTTGGGTCTGTATTGTTTTTCCTGGTGTCAACTTTCAGCCGCTACTATATGCACCGCGATGAAGGCTACAAGCGCTTCTTCAATACCATATTGCTATTTGCGGTCGGTTATAACCTGATCATTTTCTCCGGTAATTTCGAAACCCTGTTTATTGGCTGGGAAATAATTGGTATTTCCTCATTCTTGCTGATTGCGTTTTACCGCAACCGTTATTTACCGGTAAAGAATGCGTTTAAAGTTTTGTCCAATTACCGCCTGAGCGACCTGGCATTGATCCTTGCCATGTGGATGATGCACCATCTCACGCATCAGAATATCAGTTTTGATCAATTGGCAGAAGCAAAACTGACAGCGATACAAACCGGCAATAGTGAAATTGCAATATTTATCGTGCTGATGATAATGCTTGCTGCAATGATAAAGTCTGCGCAATTTCCATTCACTTCCTGGTTGCCGCGCGCCATGGAAGGACCTACATCATCATCAGCTATTTTTTACGGCTCACTGAGCGTGCATATCGGAGTATTTTTATTGATTCGCACCTGGCCTTTTTGGCAGGATCTTCTTTGGGCAAAGATTGCCATCATTTCGATTGGGGTGCTCACTGGTATCCTCGGAACGCTAATCGCAAGAGTACAGCCGACGGTTAAAACACAGATTGCTTATTCATCTGCAGCGCAGATCGGAATTATATTTATTGAAGTCGCGCTTGGCTTTCACATTCTCGCATTGATACATTTTGCAGGTAATGCTTTTTTGCGCACTTATCAATTGCTGGTGTCACCTTCTGTACTAAACTACCTCGTGCATCACCAGTACTTTCATTATCATCCGCCACAGGATAAGCCAGTTTCAAAACTCCGGGCAGCCCTCTATGTTCTGGCCATTAAGGAATGGAACCTGGATACCATAATGTTTAAATATTTGTGGAGCCCTTTTAAATGGTTGGGAAAACAATTTCAGTTTTTGAGATCAACCAAATCAGCCATTACAATTATAACTATTGCCGTTGCTGCCATGGCAGTGGCTCTTTACAGACCGGAGTTCATATTAGTTCAGCGCGGCTTCGTTACTGCAATTTTACTCGTCATTGCTCTGGGAATAATACTTTTTGTTTTCTCGTATCGTGGCTCAGCGCCTGCGGCCTGGGCTTACCTGCTGATCGCCCATGTATTTATCATGGCTGGTATTGGCATCAATGCCAGCCATGTGAATACAATTGAAATTATTTATTACGCCAGTGGGGTGCTTCTTTCATTTGCCCTTGGTTCTTATTGTTTACAAAAAACAAAGGCAATTGACAACGACATTACACTGAATAATTTTCACGGTTATGTGTATGAACAGAAAAGAACTGCTTTCTTATTTCTCCTCGCAGCAATTGGAATGTTGGGCTTTCCAATAACAGCTGCTTTTATCGGCATTGATATTTTCTTTACCTATGTAAAGAGTAATCAGGTGCTGGTGATAATATTGCTCACCCTCTGTTTTATTTTTATTGAGCTCGCTGCAATTCGGATCTTCCTGCGAGTTTATTATGGTTTGCATAAAAAACTGGAGCACCCGGTTGCGTTTAGGTCGTCGTGATATAGTTAATCGCCATCTTCAAATTCAATGGAGCTGATAGGACCGGATGTGTAGCATCTTTACTTATTATTGAAGTGCCGTTTGCGCACGCGCCAATATTCAATAATCAATATTCAATAAGTCAATTCTCAAAGAAATGATCAACAACATTATTCAACGTTCATTGCTCAATACGCAGATCAACAAACAACTTTAAATGTTCAACATTGGTCCTATACTTAAAAAATGAAATTGACATTGACGTCGATTATTTATTGATGATTATTGAATAATGTTATTGAGATTGATTTGAGCATTGACTTATTGAATATTGATTATTGATTATTGATTATTGGCGTGTCGCATAACCGGGTGTTAGATGCGAGTGAAACAACTCCAATCCCTTATATCTAACAATTATTAACTCGCAATTACAGTTCTGAGGAGTCTTTAGGAAGGTGATCGTATTCCCCTTTAAATGCATACCACCCAAATATCATGAGGCCAATAGCGATGGGCGTGAAGATCGCAATGATGATGATCCAAATCACAGGATTGTGGATATCCTTTGTGCCTGAAGAATCTATGTTTTTGATTGCTCCGCTAACCAGGAAATAAATGACCACGGGTCCAAGCAGGAGCCAGATGATACCTAATATTCTCTTAATTCTGTTCATTTCTCAATCGTTTACTTCCTTATCAATTCTATTAGTTAAGAAGGTCGTACCGATGATCAGGCATAACAATGCAACGCCTATCGGATACCATAACCCCACGAGTGGATCCTTAGGGTAAGTGGTTGTCAACAACAACCCAATGAACGGAACCAATCCGCCAAATACTCCGTTGCCAATATGATAAGGCAATGACATGGAAGTATAGCGGATTTTTGTTGGAAACAATTCTACCAGGAACGCCGCAATGGGCCCGTAGACCATGGTGACATATAATATCAGAAGAAAAACCAGACCGACAAATTTCCAGTATATCGAAGCGGGCAGATGCTTATTAATGTCAACAGCCTTGCTATTTGCTTTAATTATTTGTTCTGCAGTTGTGGGAGCAGATCCAAGCGTATCAGTAAGAACATTAGTATAGGAGATGCCATTACTTGTAGTGTAGCGAGCAGTTATGTGTAAGATTGTATCTGCGCCAACTATTCTTCTATCGGTATCTTCCTTTATGAAGTTTGTCTCGCCCAATTTCATTTGCTTAACATCAGTATCACTTAAAAAGGTAGAAAATATTGGTCTGTAGGTGAGAATACCCAATAACATTCCCAGCATCATGATCCATTTCCTTCCGATCTTATCACTCAACCACCCGAAAAACAGAAAGAACGGCGTAGCAAAAGCGATAGCCCAGAGCATGATCGTTCGGCTTTGCTCAAATTCAATATTGCATTTTGTTTCTAAGAAATTCTGTGCGTAAAACTGGCCAGTATACCAGATCACTCCTTGTCCCATTACTGCTCCGAAGAGGGCGAGCAATACCATTTTGAAATTGGCTTTGCGCCTAAAGCTTTCTTTCAAGGGATTCACCGAGGTTTTTCCTTCTGCTTTCAGTTTTGAAAACAATGGCGATTCAGCCATTTTCAATCGGATATAAACTGAAATGCCTACCAATACAACGGAGATCCAGAATGGATAACGCCAGCCACCCCATTCCGCGTTAAATTGTTCATCCGGCATATTCAATTTTACCAGCATTATGACGCCGAGCGCAACAAATAGTCCCAATGTTGCGGTCGTTTGTATCCAACTGGTATAGTATCCTCTTTTGGGCGCGGGAGAATGTTCTGCAACATAGGTAGCAGCGCCGCCATACTCGCCACCAAGTGCAAGACCCTGAAT
>JGI10213J12805_10123997_pt1 | contig 11529 bp, 9 predicted proteins | sample WisNatreferecore_FD_12805 | JGI IMG/M metagenome (IMG submission 12805)
ATCTTTTCGCATTGCATAATTATATCAACTATAATATCGAAAGTATATAAATTGGTAAGTGAGGATATGGTTAGCAGGTGAAGTCATGTTAAGTTGCAGACCGGAGATATAATGTACAGCATGGAAGGCATGAAAAGATGTCCTGTTGATAATACATTCAGGCTAATTGGAAAAAAATTTACTGTGCTTATAGTACGGAATATGATGAGTAACCAGATTAGGTTCAACCAATTTATTGAAACTATAGAAGGCATAAATCCAAAGACACTCTCTACAAGGCTCAAAGAGATGGAAAAGGATGGATTGATACATAGAAAGATCTATCATGAAACACCAATCAGAATAGAATACTACCTAACAGAAAAAGGTAAACATCTCAAATCAATTCTAGATCAGATGGCATTGTTCTCTGCTCAGTTCTGTGTCAAGGACGTCTTCGAGGACGGAAAACCTAGAGCTAATAAGGAGATATCTAAAATATTATAATTGTAAGCGATTATAGGTCGATGGAGTTCTCTCCACTCCCTCCACTGATTAACGGATGTTTCCAGTTCTTTATTAACCGTGATAGCTAAGGTAAGTATTAAACCATTCTACGATTTTGCTAATTGCAGGGCCAACATGTTTTTCATTGTCATAAAGGTCGATGTGTTTAGTGGTATCCAGCCACTGAATTTCCTTAGGATCACCAGCCTCGTCGTATACTTGCTGTGCATATTTTGGAAAACAGTATTTGTCATTTTTTCCATGGACGACAAGGAGTGGCGTAGGTGAAACGTGATGAGCGTACGGTATGGCATTATATGACATTAGGTTCTCAATTGACTCAGTCGTATAACGATTCACCCAACCGGGACTCCAAGCACGTGAGGTTCCATAATATGCAAAAGGCTCATCCCCTGTCATTGCCGCTGGTTTGTTGTCTGTAGCTACAGCAGGGATATACTGAACTTCTCCTGTTTCGTAATGTTTCTGTCTGGCTTTGTTAAATTCTTTTAAAAAGTTGACAAAGCCCTCTTTACCAAGCATTTCTGAAAGTGTATTGCCAAGATTAAGACCTGAAGCTACAATTGATACCGCTTTTACCCTCCTATCAAAGGCAGCTAGCTGCAACATGTAGCCGCCTCCCATCGATATTCCACATGCCCCTATTCTTTCTCTGTCGATATCTTTTATAGTAGACATGAAGCTCACAGCATTTTTTAGATCCTCTATTTTCTTTGCAGGATCTTCATGTTGTCTAGGTTCTCCCTCACTTTCACCAAAGTGTCTATGGTCAAACACTAAAGTAACAAAGCCTGCTTTAGCTATGCGTTCTGCGTAATTCCCAGCAACTTGTTCCTTTACCCCTGTCATTGCACCGGTTACCAAGACTGCTGGTAATGATGTCTTTTCGGTGTTTTGGGGCCTAAATAAGTTGCCAACTACTTTCAATCCCTCACTTTCAAAGGTTATCTTCTGTTTGGACATTATATTTTCACTTGTCCTGATTTATTTCCGTTGTAACAGCATCTATATTTAGATCAAACAAATCTGATAATGGCAACGAGGCAACATGAAGATAATCTGGATATAATCTCTGCAACTCGCTCTTGATTTTTGTCTTACCTTCTTCAGTAATGTTTGCTGTTTTGTCTTCTCCTACTTTTTCTGCCAATTGCATTTCTTGTTCGACTAATGATCTGAATGTATTGATATATTCCAATTGTTCGTCTAGCAAAGTTTTGGGTGATCCAGGTTGCCCATGTCCTGGAAACAACATTCGTGTGTCTGAGTAACTCTGTTCAATATATTGAATCTGTCTGATCCACTCTATAGAGTTCCCCTCAATTAAGGCAGGGTGCATCTGGTTATTGACTACGTCACCGGTAAACAGTAGCTTCTCCTCAGGAAGATAAATAAGCATCATATCACCGCCTTCTCCCGGACCAATATCTTCAAAGTTATACGTTATACCGTCGATAGTGACATTTTCGCGCGAGTTTACAATTCTGTTAGGTAATACCACTTGATCAGCGTAATCGTTACCGTGAAGCCGCTTTGCAAAGGCGATTAGTCCTCCAACGTCATTTTTCATAATATTATAGGTGGACTGAGTAGAGTATATTGGTACGTTAGAAGTACTATTTAGTAGGACCGCCGTGCCACCAATATGGTCTGGATGAGGATGTGTTATTATCACCCCTAGAATAGGCTTGTTTATTCTTCTGATCTCATCCAGAGCATTATTTGCTTCCGATAACGTGCGTTGAGCATCTATTATAACCACTCCATTTCTACTTTCTATTATCCAAGAGTTAACGGGCGCAGGGGGTGTAGAAGTAAAATTATGAATTTGGGGAAAGGTTATGCTGGTACCTGTAATATTCGATGACGATGATGATACATTAGTATTCTCTTGGCCGAATAGGCGTTGCCCGTAGGATATTTGATTTATTTGACTTTTGGGATTAACCAAGAATATTAACAGAATAATTAAGGCTGTTATAATCATGGTCTGAATTAATAATTGACTGGTATGAAAGTTCAGCTTTCCAACGCCTCGTCGTCGGTTACTTAAGATCACTGTATCAAAGTTATCGCGTTGCATAATTATATTAACTATAAAACGGAATGTTATAAATTAGTAAGTGAGGATATGGTTAGTGGGTGAAGTCAGGGTAAGTTGCAGACCGGAGATATAATGTACATATAGGCCAGCGAACAATCCCTCCATAGATCAATATGATCTATAGAATCTATTGTCATCCATTTTATATAATATCTCTATAGAAATAATTACTAGTCGATGAATAACGCTGATGTGGCTTTCGAACGCTCGCCCACTTTTTTACCCATAAAACTCTGCCAGTGGTGCCACAAAGAATGCCTTGGAGGAGATTTGGAGTCATACGATGAATACATTGCTATATGTCGCGACTGCTGGTTCAGATACGTTAGCGAATAGACGAAGAATTACCTAAATGTGATATATATCGCTTAGAACAACAGTTGCGTTTTGGCTCTGAATCAACTATGATGTTGTGTATATGGTTAATATAATAATATTCATCTTTTGTCATAAAACCGCTCTTTCTCATTTATGTAATCCTCCCCTTCAGTTAATCACCCATTGACTATGATTCAGGAATCTTCATTAAAAGAAGTTGTCCGCCTTCTTTTAGAGTATGAGCTTGGACATCCACTAGCCACGATCCCTCGCCGTAGTACTTTGAAACATCGAGTATCCCACTTGATTCCCAGTCGCCGTGCTTAGCTGCCATATCCTCTATTTGATTTACATATGCGACCACCGTGGGATTCACACTATCTTGTCTCAGATCAACTTGAATGATTTTTGCGTTATTTGTAATATTGTATGGTAATGTTGTTGTGGAATTAATTCGGTTTGGATCTATAAGATCCTCGTTAATCATCAGACTTTTCTGACTAGTATCGACATTGTCTGGATTTTTCATGATATTATATCCGGGGGCAGAAGGGTCATTGCCATCCATCATAATCTTAAAGGAAATTTTAGTTGGATCTTTTGGATCCGTAAATTTAAATTCATACATTCTTCCATAAGTCCAATTATGTCCATTAGCGCCAGTAGGGATTATCCCATCATTTTCATCTAGATCACTGCCAGTTTCTGCCATGTAAAGTATGTTTTCCATTCCACTTCTCTTGTCCATGGCTCCGTCTTCTGGCCTTATAAATTGGAACCCTCCTACAGATATTGCTTCATTATCAAGATCAGTTTCGTTTTGAGTATTATAATCCCATGTCAAAGGAATAAAGTTACCATTTACTGTACCATTTGAAAAGTAGATGTCATGCCATGAATCAAGTCTTGATTGATTTCCAGATGTACTGGTAGCGTTCGCACCGAATACATATAGCCTACCCTTGCCAGTTAGCAGGTCTTTTGGGCTATTTGCAATATACATATAAACTTCCGATTCAGTTGGTTCCCCATCTTCAAAACCCAGAACAACGGTTTTGTTTATTGTATTGCTAAAATAAGGTACATGTATTGTATTTTCATGGGAGAACATTCCTAACCATGGAATTTCCTTTACGGATCCATTTATTGCATCTATTGCTAGTACAAGACCATCATCTACTTCCTCGTTTGTCAGGAAGATAGGATGTTTAAAGCCATATCCTTCCACTAAAGATGCAGAGCATAATCTTCGATATTCTTCAGACCCGTCGATTAATAGTATTGCCCCTAAAATTCTTCCGTCGGATTGATTTAATTTAAGCTTGGATACCTTTGCAAATCCACCTTCATCTGTTTCATTCTCTAATTCGTGATTGACAAACACATCAATCGTTCCATTCACTACCTGCACAGCACCCAGTCCATCAGGAATGTTTGCAAATGTGTAATTGTTGTTGAGTTTATCTCCTGAAGTAATTAAGGCCTTAATTGTATTTGAAGTATTATTATTATTTTGATTGGTATTGTTAGTTTCATTTTCTTTCATGACACTACTATTGGTTAACGAGATAAACGGTTTCGAGTTAGTTAAAAATGATTTATCAATTTCAAAATCCGATGGACTGGCAAAAGCAATTTCAAATTGTAAGTGCGATGCTATTAGTAACGACAATATCGTAGCAACAGGAATCGAAGCCTTTACTCTAGTTATACTCAACATGCAAGATTAAAATATCTATTCAAGTTATCAGATTTTTCCAAATGAATACTATAGCAGAACATGAAAACTATAGGATCTAAGTAGTCACCTTATGAACTGTTAATTTTGAGTTTGATTCACTTTTGCATCCCTTTCACCTGATATACTAATTCTATCCTAGCCAGACTACAGGTTCAGCGCTTTTTCCACTGTTTTGGGATAATGACATGATAGTTCTTCTCAGCGAGTTTTATCACATGATAGGTTTGCTTATTTCATTCTTTCAGAATTTGTTCACATATGATCGTATATAGATCATGTACGTTATCCCTAAATACGATATTATGTATTAGATGATAAGGCTTAAACAAGTCGCTCATCGACCCCCGCAGGTAGGCCCCAATCCTAACCAACTAGAGCAAATAGTAAAACAAGTAACGAGTCATTATAAGGGGTCTCCTGCATTTTTGTTTTATAAATTCAATGATAATACTGAGTCTTCTTTTCTCCTTTGAATATCTCTAACTATCTCTGTCTAACTTTGGTATAGTATTCAGAGGTTAAGTTAGGTTCATGTTGGGTCTCCTATGGTTTTGTCAACCCCATTCAAAATCAATAGTGAATAGAAAAAATAATCATGTCTTTAATATCAATCAACGTAGTGAGGATAAAAATATCCAAACAATAGCAAGTAAAGTTGTCGAAAGGATTTGAATACGCATTACGTATACAAACGCTAGTATACTCGATAAGATGCTAACAGAGTGTCTCGAGGGCTACGAGTATGTCATAGCATTTAGGAATTAGAACCTCGGTTTTCTGCTGAGGCCTTGATTATGGCTTTAGTTTTCAGCAGCAAAAGAAGGTCAAAAGCTTAATCGAAATTTTTAACATACCAAAATAGTGTATTATACCCAGAATCAAAAAGTAGGTCTTAGCTACCGGACATCCGGAATCGCAACCACGCCAATCGTGCAGGCTCCTACATTTGTGGTCAGTAAATAACAAACAGGATTTCAAATAAAAAACTTTGTGTGTCAAAACTTTAAAGAAAAATCATAAAGGTATTTGACAAACACAGGTTCAATTCTGAAAACATTGTGATCATATAGATCATAGTCGTTATCGCTAAATACACGACAGAACAAATCCTAGATAGGTACTCTTCGAAAGCGCCGCCGCAGGAACCTGCTTTCTCTGGCCGCCAGTTCTTTTTGGGTCCTGCGGCGTAAATAATGTAACTAATTATCTATTCTACATGAAAGGCTTTTGGTTAGTTAGAGTGTAAATATGGGTACAATTTAGTCCACACAATTCCTGTGCAACTTGAAGAGCTGAAGAAAAGAAACTACATAGTACTAGAATTGATAATACGATATGAGGTCATGCAAGCTTAAACCCTCTTTATGTGTGATCTAATATTTTATTGCATTTCAAGAATCATTATTTCCTCTTCATTATAGCCATGATCATAGACTGCACATCCTGACACAACAAACACAATCCTGACCTGACCTACGTACCTGCGCTTCGCTCTGTTGCATTTAGGATTAATTGAGCAACTTCGTTTGGATGTGATATAAGAGATGCATGACTAGAATTTAGTGAGAGAGTAGTAGCGTTCATCCGTTCTGAATAGAATCGTTGAAGATCAGGAGGTAAAAGGAGGTCATTTTCAGATATCTGGTACCATGTTGGAAGCTGCTTCCAAGCCGGAGGGCCTGATTTCTCACCGATAATCGATTGGTTGAATGGCTTCTGTACTACAGCCAGGATTTCAGCTTCAGCCGGATCAACATCCTGAGCATAAAATTCAGGTAATTTTTCGGGATTAAAGTACATAAATCCTGCCCTATCCATTGCAAAGCTATCATTGAACCTCTTCGAAAATTCCTCGGGAAGCTGTTCGAAGTAATCATTCCCAGCCTCACCCTCATCAGGAGCAACGGCAGCTATATAGACTAGGCTAGTGACATTAGAATTATTATAACCGGCATTGGTGATTACTTCTCCTCCATATGAATGTCCTACAAGAACTGTTGGTCCTCCAATTCGATCGACTGCACGCTCCACAGTATCGACATCATCTCTCAAAGAATAAAGAGGGAGCTGTACGGCGATAACTCTATGCCCAGCATCAGTTAGAATAGGGATCACTTTGCTCCATGAAGACCCGTCACTTCCTGCTCCATGAACTAGAACTATATTCGTGTCACTTGTTGATGTCAGGTTATTTAATCGCGCAGACTCGATCGATATCCTATTAGTTGAGCTCGCATGACCAAAATTGCTGTTTGATGCAACACTTGCAATAAGCGTTAAGCCAAGACAAATCAATGCTAAAGATCTTATATTTATAAAGTAATTTTTCATAATACGCGTGAATGAACCGTATTATATAAGGATAATCCATACGAATGAAAATCCGTAGATGATTCTCCATTACTGCAAAAATTCTGAATGGCTAAATATGAGATGGATCTTCTCATCGTCGCTAAATATGAGATGGATCATCCTAGAAATTAGATGTAACACAAGAGGAATTGGCAAATAGAGGATAGAAGTATGTGATAAGTCTCGAGTCCCAAGACAAAAGCATACCAGGATTCTGAACATCTCTCCCGACTGATTTCTCTATTACTGAAATGTGGTTCTCAGATTTAGTAACAATCTATAACGATCGCAGGATTTCATTAGCTATATCATTTTCATTTAGCCCTCGTTTGCGCCATAAATCCCTGGAAAAATCTTTCTGCACTTAGTTGTGTCTCTGACTTTGTCCTATTCGGCAATAGTGCAGACGTGCTTACACAGGTATAATAGTGTTCATCACATCTGCTTTTTGTAATTTTATCTTTTTCAAGGTCGCAAGGCCTATTACAAGTATTCTAGGTGTTATAATTACACATCCTCATCCTGATCATAACTGTGGAACAACAGTTCCTATTAAATGGAACTTCAATCTACCGATATATTCTACGCAACTGGTCTTTGATAGCCATATGCCCCAGGCGAAAGAAGAAATTACCTAATGGTCTTCCAACACTCTTAATTAGGACAGGCCATAATTAATAGATCGTGGATTTACGGCTTGCAGATCCTGAATTGAAGTTATTGCAAGAAGCAGAGGTTATCGAACTCCTCAACCAGCCCATATATCTGCGGGTGGCGATGATCAATGCACGTGACGGTACCCCTCTAGTTCACCCTATTTGGTACAATTACAAAGATGGAAAGTTCTTTGCAGTTAGCAACAGAAACGGCACAAAGATCCGATCACTTAGGAAGAACCCTGAAGTCTATTTTCTTGTTGATATCACTGATAGAGGAGTCCGTGGTAGGGCGAGTGCCAAAGTCATCGACGACTCTGACTATGCCACAAAGATATTAACCCAGAACCTGGAGCGATATATGGGGTCTGTCGATAGTCCTGAGGCAAAGGCTCGGCTCGAAATTGCAAAGGAACAATATAGTGCCATCGAGATCACACCTCATTTCATGGCGACTTGGAAGGCCGAAATAGGGTCCTTCTGAGTATACAATAGGAACAGCAAGGTCTATCTGCTATAGAATCATGGGCAGTAAACGATGGATCGTTAAGACAAAGATTTCCTGTTAGATTGTTCTGGCCCATATGAAAATTCTTTGATAAAATTAGATCGTTTGGCCACTACTAGTTTCGTTTCATTTAACTGTTGAATAACCAAGGTCTTAAGACTTTAGTTAAGAGTGGCATTATAAAATAAGTCATTAATAGTACCATAATTGCAATAGCAATACTAAATCTTATTGGATACGGGATCGATAGCGATTCACCTATAATATGTATTTGGGGAACTAGAGTTAAAAGAAGAAGAGCGATGACAGGAATAGTAACAATGACCATTTTGTACCGTCGCGGCGAATTTATTGGCATTGAGTACGAATTCTTTTTAGAACAAGGGGTAAACCAAAATTCTAATCCCGTTAGCTTTTGAACATCAGGTTCAGACTGTACAAGTTCCCTTCCTTTTTGTAACCATTCATTTCTTATTGACGAGTTCTCCCAGTTCGTCAAATTACCATAGTTATCAAATCGAAATATGATAACATATTCAGGTTTCGATTCTTTATCAGTTGGCCTAATTATATCGATCCCCATGCTCCCATTTTGTCTGGATACTTCCCTAGAGATACCAGCGAGCCATTCCTCAAATTCTTTAATTTTGTTCTTCTTGACAATCCGTCTAACAATTACAGTTACCGGCAAAGAATGCTTGTTCCTATTGTTATCAATATTTTCTTCTGACATATTCATATTCCCTCTAAATTAAATAAATAGTCACCTGATGAAATGTCAAACTGCTTGATCTAATATTAAAAGAGGGTTTATAAGAAATGAGATAGTTATGCCATAACTTTTCTTAATGTAGGCTCAAATACTCATTAGTCGATATCTGGTGATGACGAGGACATATCCATTGACATCATCATGTCGCTGTCACCACTACTACCACTACTAGTGCCGCCACTCATCGAATCAGATGGCAGAGATATAGTCCCAGTCAATGAAAGTATTCCTAATGTTATAAAGCCTATACCTGCGATTCTACTAATCCAAAGACCACCTCTCGTCCAAATCTTTTCAGCAAATATAATAGAAGCAAATAATCCCATCCAGGAAAAATTCATCCATCCTAACGCTACCATTAGTAGAAAATAAGGCCAACAACAACCAAGACAATATAGACCGTGATACATTCCCATCTTCAATGCTTCTGATCTGCCGTTTTGTCGTCGTCTCATAAGAAGGCTGAGAGGAAATTCGCAGTATCCAAGGCAGCTACTTTTTAATAAGCTGAATTGATATGTGCCGGCCACAATCAATACAATTCCATAAATAATATTGGCAGATACCAGCTGTTGCTGCTGGCTATCATCTCGTCCTAACTGCGGAAGCAGTGTATCAAAGAAAAACGACCAGCCAACCAGTAGAGCCACCCCTGTCAGAGCCCAGATAGCAAGATAGGCTGATACGAAGAGAATGATATCAACTTGTTTTGATTGCAACGTGTTCCTCAATCTATGAATAATATTACTCTTGTTTCCACCTTCATCTGCGGGATGTCCTATGCCATCGTTGCTGCTCCTGTGATATGCCATATGACCATTAGTATTGCTATTACATGGATTATTACTGGTAGCATTATTCGTGTTAATAAGACGATTGAAAACAAGGATCATCGGTACTATGGCAGGGAACATCATAGCAGCCATTCCTACTGTCCACATTACCACAAACAAAGATAGTACAGCGGGATTGTGGTAAAATGTCATCATGGATAACATCATTGTGTCATATTGCAATATCGACACTAACCATGTCAACAGAGATATCGACGTTACGATTGCAATGATTATAAGAGTTGAGGTGTTCATATCATCATATTATTTTCGAGTTAGAACTTGGTACCACTGTCTATTTACCTGTTCTGCATTACCGCCACATTTCATCATCTATAGACACAATTTTCTTTCTCACTGGTTTTGCGACCCGCATCAGGGTCTCGTGCGGACTATTCACTAAAGAATTTTGCAAGCTCCTTGATAAGGAAGTCCGGCCGCTCATCAGGAATCCAATGCCCAGAAAGTGGGACTATAACACCGCGCACGTCTATAGCCACTAATTTCATTGAATCAAATACCGCTGTGCCAAAGCTGTACTCTCCTCCTAGTGCTAATACAGGCATAGGAAGTTTAACTTTGGCTAGCTCTTTATTCTGTTCTTCACTTATTGGGAAAGCTCTGTAATATTCAAAGCCGGCACGCATTCCCCCAGGCGCGGAATAGCTACTAACATATGTGTCGATGTCGGCTTCACTAATTGCTTCTGGGTTATACGCAAGTCGGTAGAACCAGGAAAGATATTCTCGTTCTTTTCCTGCAGTGAGCATTTCAGGTATATCGGGTGTCTGATGGAAACTAAACCACCACAGTCGGTCTTCAGCTCCGGGGGGGAAGAATCCTATTACAGGAGCTTCCAAAATCACTAATTTACTTACATTGCTGGGATGAGCTGCAGCGTATGAATAAGCTGTCTGCACCCCTACGTCGTGTGCCACTAAGTAAATATTGTTGAATCCAAGTTTAGATAAAAGTTGATAGATATCTTCTGCAGTAGAATTGCCGTCATATCCCGAAGCGGGCTTCGAAGAATCTCCAAGTCCCCGAAGATCGGGTGCTACCACAGTATAATTTTTAGCCAACGCTGGCATAACATGGCGCCATTCATACCATGTTTCTGGCCATCCATGCAATAAAACTACTGGATCCCCTTTACCGCCCATCACATAATGCAACTGAATACCATTGACAGATGCTGTGTGATGCGAAAATGTCATGTTATCAATCTGAAAGGACAGATCCTCAACGGGTTTTTCTATATCAAATGTTGTTTGATTAGATAGAGATTGTTGCCGTTGCTCTTGTGCTATGCTTAGTTGTTGTAGGTTTAGTACAGCCGGGGCAACAGCAAGAATCATGACAGTTAAGATTGTTAAGGTTGCGAAGTTATTCATAGGCGTTGTATCCACGAAATAATAAAAAGCATTCCGCCCCTTGGGGAGGTTTATTTATAAGACAACGATAGGGTTATGTAATCTGCAGAGCAAACCAAGACGAAATAAGTTGGAGTTGTATAATGATATTCTCAAAGCAATTGGATACGAAATAACAAATGATAATGATAGTATGGCAATACCTACTAGGGTACAACTTCGCTGTAATCTTGCATACGATAAGCTTACCAGATATTTAGATGAGTTGGAAAACAGGAAAATGATACTACAAAGCCCACTTTTGTTATCTGAAAAAGGTAGAGACTTTCTTCAAGACTATGATAGAATATCTAATTTTGTACTTG
>JGI10213J12805_10004178_pt1 | contig 11516 bp, 7 predicted proteins | sample WisNatreferecore_FD_12805 | JGI IMG/M metagenome (IMG submission 12805)
AGACCCCGCCAAACGGCGGGGTCTTCGAAAATAAAATCAGAAGTATTATTTCGCTAATGAATTCAATTTTTTTGCGATACCGCTTTTAAGGTTAGCAGCTTTGTTCTTGTGGATGACCCCTTTCTTTGCGAGTTTATCAATCATCGCAGCTACTTCAGGAAGTTTCTTTGTAGCATCCTTGATGTCCTTGATCTCTCTCAATTCACGGATAGCATTACGGGTTGTTTTTCCATAATACTTATTTCTTTCGCGGCGCTTTGCTGCCTGACGAACATCTTTCTTAGTAGCGCTGTGATTAGCCATTTTGATGGTAAAATTTAGTTCCGAAATTTTCGGGAGGCAAAGGTAAGGGTTGAAGGGTTACGCACCAAATATCTGAGCCGCCCTAATTGCTAACATAATAGAAACCACGGAGACGCAAAGACCCAGTGTTATTATGGGTCCCGGGTTTCTTTGCTTTTTGTTGCTTTTCAGGGATTTAAATAGGTTATTGTGGGGGAGCCTATCTGGGTTCTGACATTTTCACCGATATTTGTCGTCCTGATTAAAGCATGATTTGAATGAAGGATTTCTCGTATATCACCAGTTCCAGCCCTCAGTTTATTGAAAGCCTATATAATGATTATTTAAAAGATCCCGAAAGCGTGGATCCTGAACTCAAAAAATTCTTCGAAGGGTTTGATTTTGCGCTTTCAACGGTCGCTCCAACAAACGGGGGTGCGGTCAAAACAAGGCCAGGTGAAAAACCAGTTGCGGCGGATGTGGATTGGAAAGCAGAGATCAATGCATACCGGCTCATCCTCGGCTATCGCAATAAAGGTCACCTTATCGCTAAGACGAATCCCATTCGTCCGAGAAAAGATAGAGGTGCGAATCTTGACTTAAGTTTTTTTGGATTTACTGAAGCTGATCTGGATCGTACATTTTATGCGGGTAATCTTATCGGCCTGGGTACAACTGCGCTTCGTAACATTCTGGCACACCTGCAAAAATCATACGCAGATCATATAGGAATTGAGTTTAAATATATCAGTGATCAAAAGAAAGTCGATTTTCTTACCAAAGAAGTAGAATCTGAGTTTCATAAGGAGCTTTCTCTTGAAAAGAAGAGACGGATCATGGAAAAATTGAACCAGGGCGTGATGTTTGAAAAATTCCTTCACACAAAATATATCGGTCAGAAGAGGTTTTCGTTGGAGGGCGGGGAAACAACAATCGCAGCGCTTGATGCGATCATTAATCTCGCCGCAGATAAAGATGTACAGGAAATCGCTATCGGTATGGCGCATCGTGGCCGATTGAATGTGCTTGCAAATATCATGGGTAAGACCTATGAACAGATCTTCAGTGAATTTGAAGGAACGGCAAAATTGGATCAGACCATGGGTAGCGGAGATGTGAAATACCATATGGGTTTTGGATCCGAGATACAGACAACAGGTAACAAAACTGTTTACCTGAAATTGCTTCCAAATCCTTCACACCTTGAAGCAGTTGATCCATTGGTGACGGGATTCTCAAGAGCAAAAGCCGACGTACTATTTAATAGCGAATTCGATAAGATACTTCCAATATTAATTCATGGGGACGCTTCAATCGCCGGACAGGGAATCGTATATGAATTGATCCAGATGAGCGATCTCGAGGGATATTATACCGGTGGTACGATACATTTTGTGATCAACAACCAAATTGGATTTACTACAGACTTCGATGATGCAAGAAGCTCAGACTACTGTACATCGGTTGCAGCAGCGATCCAGGCACCGGTATTACATGTGAATGGCGACGATCCTGAAGCCGTTGTGAAATGCGTTGAGCTCGCAACACGCTACCGCCAGGAATTCAATTCAGATATTTTCGTGGATATGGTTTGTTATCGCCGTCATGGTCATAACGAAGGCGACGATCCGAAATTCACCCAACCTGGATTATACGCATTGATCGAAAAGCACCAGAATCCAAGGGAAGTTTATACAAATTATTTGTTGGAGAAGGGTGAAACAGATGCGAAGGAACTCGCGAAAGAAATGGAGAAGAAATTCTGGGCAGATCTGCAGGAAAGACTGGATGAAGTAAAGCAAAACCCGCTTCCTTACCATTATCAGCAACCGGAATTATGGTGGAAAAGCCTGCGTAGGGCCAATGCGGAAGATTTTGATAAGTCGCCTGTGACAGCGGTAAATGAAGCTGATTTCAAGAAGGTCTTCAATTCCATCATGACATGGCCTGACGACTTCAAGCCTTTGAAGAAAGTAGAGAAGATCCTTCAGGAAAAGATAAAACTCTTTAATGATGAGGGAAAGGTTGACTGGGCATCTGCGGAATTAATGGCATTCGGAACCTTATTGCTCGAGCATAAAGATGTTCGGATGAGTGGTCAGGATGTGCGCCGTGGTACATTCAGTCATCGTCATTCGATTTTAAGAGATGAAACGAATGACAAATACTACAATCGTCTCGGAAATATCGAAGGGGCAAAGGGACAATTCAGAATTTACAATTCATTGCTGAGTGAATATGCCGTACTTGGATTTGAATATGGCTATGCATTGGCAACACCAAATACTCTTGTGCTTTGGGAAGCTCAATTTGGCGACTTTGCCAATGGAGCACAGATCATCATTGATCAGTTCATTGCTTCTGCCGAAACCAAATGGCAAAGGATGAATGGTATTGTTTTGTTATTACCACATGGTTATGAAGGACAGGGGCCCGAACATAGCAGCGCGAGAATTGAACGCTTCCTTCAGTTAAGTGCTGAATTGAACATAGTAGTAACGAACATTACAACGGCTGCCAACTATTTTCATGCGTTGAGAAGGCAGATGCACTGGCCTTTCCGCAAGCCATTGGTGAATTTTACTCCAAAAGCCTATTTAAGATATCCCGGCAGTTATTCTCCACTTAAAGAATACACCAGCGGAGGATTTAAAGAAGTGATTGATGATTCGTTTGTTGATGATCCATCAAAAGTGAGAAAAGTATTGTTCTGCTCCGGCAAGATTTATTTCGAGCTGGCCGAACGTCAACAAAAGGAGAATTCAAAGGATACCGCGATCATCCGTTTGGAGCAATTATATCCGCTGCCTGCGGAGCAGCTCGAAAAGCTGGAAGAAAAATATAATAAAGCAACCTGGTTCTGGGTACAGGAAGAGCCACTGAATATGGGCGCGGCTTCTTACCTTCAGATGAATTTAAAGACCATTAATTACGGTGTGATCAGCCGTCAGCCCAGTGCAGCAACCGCTTCGGGTTACGCGAAAGTGCATGCGCAGGAGCAGGCGGAGATCATCGATACGGCGTTTACTATATAAGTTTTGCAACAGCAAAGAAATATTTATGATCGACATTAAAGTCCCGACAGTAGGCGAATCCATTAACGAAGTCACTTTGTTAAAATGGACAAAGAAAGATGGTGATTATGTAGAAAGAGATGAAGTAATCGCAGAATTAGAAAGTGAAAAAGCAACTTTTGAAGTAAATGCTGAACAAGCCGGTGTTCTAAAGACAGCAGCTAATGAAGGAGATACAATAAAGGTTGGAGAGGTATTGGCTTCTATTGATGAGTCTGCTGCGAAACCAGAAGCAAGTAAGGTTCCCGATCAGGTCGGGAATGACAGAGTCGGGGGTCAGGACGCTGGCACTAAAAAACAAGCTGAAGGTGGAGATGCAAAAGGAGAGGCAGACGTAAAGGTAAAAGAGGCAGAAAAGAAAAAAGCTGCGCCATCTACCAATGGAAGTGATAAGAAGCCAGCAGTCGCAGCAGATATAAAGACAACGCCGGTCGCTGCAGCAATCATTGCTGATAAGAAAGTTGATCCCAAAAAAGTAACGCCGAGCGGATACCAGGGTAAGATTGTAAAGGATGATGTGTTAGCTGCGTTGAGCAGTCCGGGCAGACCTGTTGGTAAGGAACTATTCACCCGAAATGAAAGGCGGGAGAAGATGACCAATCTTCGGAAGACCATTTCACGCCGACTGGTTGAGGCGAAGAATACCACGGCGATGCTCACCACTTTCAATGAAGTGGACATGAAACCCATCATGGATATCCGTAACCAATACAAGGAAAAATTCAAGGAGATCCACGGAGTTGGTTTAGGATTCATGAGCTTTTTTGCAAAGGCTTGTTGCTTTGCCTTGCAGGAATGGCCTCCGGTAAATGCTTATATAGATGGAGATGAATTGGTATACCATGATTATTGTGATATCTCTATAGCCGTTTCCACTCCACGCGGACTAACTGTTCCCGTCATCCGCAATGCGGAAAGCCTTAGCATGGCCGAGATTGAAAGGAAAGTGATCGAACTCGCCAACAAGGCAAAGGATAATAAATTAGGAATGGACGAATTGCAAGGCGGAACATTCACCATCACCAATGGAGGCGTATTTGGTTCTTTAATGAGCACGCCTATTATAAATATTCCTCAGTCTGCCATCCTCGGCATGCACAAGATCGAAGAAAGACCAATTGCACAGAATGGACAGGTGGTCATCCGCCCAATGATGTACCTGGCTTTGAGTTACGATCACCGCATTATCGATGGAAGGGAAAGCGTAAGCTTTCTTGTACGGGTGAAAGAGTTGCTGGAGAAACCTGAACAATTGCTTTTTGGGAAGGATCCACTGAAAGCGTTGCTTGAACTATGATCATTATTCTTATTTGACTTACTTTCGGAAAGGACTATTAACTATCATCGTTATAAAGGTGTCGGTTACGCTAGAGCCCGGAATAGAATGAAGACAGGCCGATACAGAAAAAGGAAAAGAAGAAATGAACGAATGGGTGGCTGATATTCTTCTAATAATTCTCGCGGCCTTTTGTGTTGTCCTTTCAATATCTTGTTTTAGATACGGGTTCAAAAAAATGAGTCGTTACAACCAACTGCTTGGTAAAAGCGATTGGGCGGAGAGTAAGGGAAAACGTTTATCCATTGGGTTTGGGGTTTTTCTGCTATACTTGGCCTTCAAGCTTGTTATCATTGCAATTAAAGGGTTTGATGCAATTCAAGGATTTTAGGGGTAGTAATTAATAAATGCGCGAGAGTTCTAGACAATTCTTTCCCCAAGCGCCTTTGCAATGGCTTCTTTACCGCAATTCACGTGGAGTTTACTGTAGATATTTTTGAGATGTGAGCGTATCGTATCGAATGCAAGATTCATTTCGGCAGCGATAACTTTTATGCTATAGCCCTTGGTTAGCCATTGTAGCACTTCAATCTCCCGGGGAGAGAGATCATATTTATTCGATTCTTTTTTGTGATAGAAAGAACTCAAAACTTTCTTTGCAATCGCCGGTGACATCGGCGCTCCACCTTCCAGCACTTCCTGGATTGCATCAAACAATAGGGCTGGTGGAGTCTTCTTGAGCAAGTATCCATTCGCACCGGCGCATAGGCATTGGAATAATCGTTCATCATCTTCAAAAACAGTGTACATAATCACGGCTATATTCGGATTGGTATCCTTTATCATTTGAACACCTGCGATGCCACTTTGTTCGGGCATATCAATGTCCATCAGTACCACATCGGGTTTGTATACCCGCATTATATTCGCAGCATCCTTGCAGTTATTGTAATCCCCAACAATATTATAGCCGTTCATTTTGAGAAGATAGGCCAGTGAGTCGCGTAGCCGGTCGTTGTCTTCGAAGATGATAATGCTTGCAGGCATACTGTAAAATTAGGTCATTAGGGTTTGGGTTTGCTCACTCATTTGGGTGGGTTTGGGAAGGATGCCACGGGATTGAACAGAGGAACAGCGGAACAGCGGAACAGTAGAACAGTAGAACAGTAGAACAGCAGAGCAGTAGAACAGTAGAACAGCAGAGCAGTAGAACAGTAGAACAGCAGAGCAGTAGAACAGCAGAACAGCAGAACAGCAGAACAGCGGAACAGCGGAACTGCAGAACAGTAGAACGGCGGAACAGTAGAACAAATTAACAAACTTTCCGAAAACGAGCGCTGCCCCGGGCGTCCCCGCACGGGTCTCAGAAAAGTAGGCACTTCGCAATGAATAAAGAATTTTGTTGCATCATCACTATTAACAAACAAGCTGATTTGCAAGACCCGGGCGGGGACGCCCGGGGCGGCTTTCGGCTTTGGCAATTTCTACAAGCGAAAGGGGGAATTTAAGTTCTAGATTCTATCTTACCAGACGCCCGTTCTACTGCTCTGCTGTTCCGCTGTTCTACTGTTCTGCTGTTCATCTGTTCCTCTGTTCAATGCATCGGGAATCCCGCCTTCAGAACGGTTCCCTTATTCTCCGAGGATTCAATATGAATGGTTCCTTTCCATCGCTGTACGCGGTGATGCATATTCTTTATTCCATTCCGATGTGTACTCTTATTTGGATCATATCCCTTTCCATCATCCTGGATGCTGATATAAATATTGTCATGAATAATACTGACCTCTATTCTCACATTCTTCGCCTCTGCATGTTTGTAAATATTATTCACCGCTTCTTTAAATATGAGGAAAAAATCACGGCGCTGCTCCATATTCAATTTCTGGTTGGCAAACTTTTCATCAAAGACCAATGAATAATTAATATTCGCGCCGTCAAAAATTTCAGCTGCATAACGACGCATACGGGCAACGGTTTGTTCAAGCGTGTCATTATCGGTGTTGATGCTCCAAACAATATCATCCAATGCCTGGTTTGAATTCGAAACTTCTTGCGAAATACGATCAATAAAAACCCTTGCTTCAGTTCCTTCACCAAGGTTCTTTCTGGAAAGCTCGGAAAGGATACTGATATTAGTAAGCGTAGAACCAATATCATCATGAAGATCGGTGGCAATTCTATTGCGCACATGTTGTAACCGGATCAATTGGCTGATCCGGTATCGATAAATACTATAGAGTATTCCTGCAATCAGAAAAAAGACCAACATGAAAAACCACCAGGTTCTATAAAAAGGTGGTTGGATCTTTATCTGTAAACTGGTAACACTGACAGGATTATCATCTGGATCTCTTGCAGCTTTAACAAGAAAACTATAATCACCTGGAGGAAGATTTGTGTACGCGGTATAATTCCTGTTTCCCGCTTCAACCCAATCATCTTCGTATCCTTCCATCTTGTAGTAATAGTTCAGACTTCCTTCAGCAATGATATCAGGAGCAGAAAAAGTGAAGGAAATGGAATTATTACTGAATGGGATATCCATGAACTTTTTGTAGGAGATCAAAGTATCACCGCTATATGGCCGGTTATTGATCGTGGCCTGCGTGATGATTACGGGTGCATATTTTTCATTTTCCGCAAGTTGGTATGGGTTGAAAATGGTCAATCCGTTTACGCCACCGAAGTAAAGTATCCCATCCTTTGATTGATGATAGGCGCCCGTATTGAATTCATTGCTTTGGATACCATCCTTTGCGGTGAATATCATAAAATCGGATCGTTTGGTATCTTCTATTTTTCCGGGAACAGAAAAACGGCAGAGTCCTTTATTGGTACTCATCCACAATCCTCCGGTTTTATCAGAAAGGATACCATAAATAGTGTTATTAGGCAAACCATTCTCCTGTGTGAGTTGATTGGATTTACCTGTTTGAAGATTTATCGCAATTAATCCTTTCCCATAGGTGCCAACCCATAATACAGGATGCAGATATAACAAACTTCTTAGAATTGTTTCATCCGAAAATGATTTGATGACGATTGAATCGTAAATGGTAGAGAGCTTATTCGTTTTTACGTTCAGAAATTGTATGCCCTTTGTTTCAAATCCAAGGCAAAGCAAACTGTCACCAATAAAACTGAGGGCCCTTATATTGTCTTCTTTGATTTTTTCATTTCCATTTAAAGTGGTGAGGTGGACTAATAGTCCTTGCGATTTGTCAATGAGGCAGAGTCCGCTGTTTCTTGTTCCTACCCAGGCCCTGCCTGGCTTTTCTTCAACCATTGACCAGACGGTATGATCGGGTAAGTAATTATTCCCCGTAACGGAAGGCGAAAAATGTTTTTTAAGTTTTTTTGATCTACCGTCGATAATCAATAATCCATTTCCCTGCGAGCTCGTCCAGATATCTCCTTCCTCATCCACCAATAAAGAAACGATTCGTTCCGGATTGTTTGAAGTTCCATTCAACGCAGAAAACTTGAATGTTTGAAACGAAGTTTGATCTTTATTAGCATAAGTAAGTCCTTCACTCGAAGTCCCAATCCAGATACCACCTTCTTTGTCAGTGGTTACGGATCTTACCTGGTCAATAGCGATGTTTTGTGGAATGGTATTCTTCGAAAGCAATCCGAAATTGTTGAATTGTTTGTCGTAATAGCTCAAGCCTCCTCCATCCGTACCGATCAATATTCTTCCTTTCTTGTCTTTTTTGATACACAATACATCATTATAACTTAATGAAAATGGATTTCGTTTATCCAACAATATATTTGAAATGAATGATCCCCCCTGGTCGATGATGTATAATCCGTTTCCATAAGTGCCCACCCAGATCTTTCCTTCATTGTCGACGCAAATGGATTCTATCACCAGGTTACTGGGAATTGAAGCCTGACCCGGATAACCTTTGAATGGGACAAATGTTGAATCCCATCTTCTCTTTACAAATAGTCCTTTTCCAAAAGTTCCCAGCCAAAGCGTACCGTTTTTGTCTTCATCGATATAGCTGCAGGCAATTCTTTCTTTAACAGCCTGGTTCGAAAGATATTTCCTCGATAAAGAAAGGGTTTTGTCTGTTTGACTCAATCCATTATTGGTTAGGATCCAATAAATGCCTCTGCTATCCTTGAAGATCTGTTGAATGAAATTGCTGCTGAGTGAAATAGGCCTGGATTGAAGATTGATCGGTATCAGTTTTTTATCAGCCGTTTTATAAACGATCAATCCATGCGATTGCGTTCCGATCCAAAGATCATTTCCTGAAACCAGCAGGCAATTCACTGGCGGCAGGTACAAACTATCCGGTCCAATCTTACTGTAGACCTTAAATTCCTGATTCAGCAGATTCATTTTTTCCAATCTTCCGCCGCTGGTGATCAACCAGAGTTCATGTTTCTTTCCATTCACAACTTTGCCAAGTGTATTGCTATTCGGCGTGGTGATATCATCAAAGTTTTTTCGGAAACTGATAAACTCTTTCCCATCGAATCGATTCAATCCATCCTGCGTAGCCATCCAGATAAATCCCAATGAATCGATGGCGATATCCATCACACTGCTTTGCGAAAGGCCTTCATTAATGCTAAGATTGCGGAATGAGAATTTTGGAACCTGTCCAGAAGCGAGGAAGGAGATAAGCAGCAAGGATAAGATTGTACAGGTCCGGAGCATTCAATCGGGTTTGTGTTATTAAGTTAAGAATTTTTTACCCCCTGTCCCCCTAAAGGGGGAACTTAGTCACCGGGGCGCCAATTAAGTTCTAAATTGCATTTCATCCGATAAATTAAGGTATTGGCATAATGTTGCAACCTGTTATTCCTTGCTTTGATAATTAATTAAGTTGATTGACCTGGGTTCCCCCTTCAGGGGGACAGGGGGTTTCTATGAGCCGATTCCATTCCTATATCAACAGTGCTGCCCAAATAATTGATCAATACGCGGGCAAGGAACCACTTTCATCTTTCTTACAGAGTTATTTCCGGTCGAATAAGAAATATGGTTCTAGGGACAGAAAGATCATTTCAAATCTTTGTTATTCATTTTTCAGACTTGGGAAACAATCGGAAAATATTCCAGTTGAAGAGAAATTATTAATTGGATTGTTTCTTACATCGGATGGTCCAGACGAACTATTAAACGCATTGAAGCAGGAATGGAATAAAATACTCAAAGAGGCTGCTGGGATTGATTCTCGATTAAAATTTATCAAATCTGGTTTTCCTTCATTCAACGAGTCCGCATTATTTCCATGGAAGGAAGAACTGAGTGAGGGAATAGAAATTGATGAATTCCGCCAATCTCATCTCAAGCAACCCGATCTATTCCTAAGAGTCAGGCCAGGCAATTGGGAGAGTGTTATGGAAAAATTGCAGACTCATCATTCAGACAAATGGTTTGAGATCGTGAACAATAAATGTATTGCTCTACCTAATTCCACAAAGCTTGATGGTGTCATTGAACTAAATAAGGAAGCAGTGATTCAGGATTATAGTTCTCAAAGAATAAGCGAGTTCCTTCAAGCTATCAAAGAAAAAGTGCAGGAACCGATTTCAGTTTGGGATGCATGCGCAGGAAGTGGAGGTAAATCTATTCTTGCAAAGGATATCCTTGGTGAAATTGATCTTACTGTTTCTGATATCCGGGAATCTATTCTGGTAAATCTCAAAAAGAGATTTAATGAAGCAGGAATTAGTATTTATAAAAGTTTATTAGTTGATCTTGCTTCAGACAAATCTAACCCCCGACTTGATCGGGAGCCAAATCATAAATCTAAAATAATAATCGCTGATGTTCCCTGCACTGGTTCCGGTACCTGGGGCCGTACTCCTGAACAATTATTTTTCTTTAATGAAAAGAAGATCGATGAGTATGCTTCAAAACAGAAGAAAATATTGAACAATACGATTACCGCTCTTGAAAAAGGAGGTTTCCTGCTTTATTGCACCTGTTCTGTATTCAGGAGAGAGAATGAAGAGAATGTTGAATGGTTACTGAAAAACCATCCGCTTCAATTGGTCAAAATGGAACTGCTGAAAGGATATGACAAGAAGGCGGATACCTTGTTTGCAGCTTTATTTACCCTTAACAACTGATAAGGTTTGTTTATTGCTTCCATCATCATAGCGCACAAAGTAAACCCCTCTTGAAAGCATAGTGGCTTCGTTGAAGTCGATAAGATACAATTGATCCTGGGTGATATCCTTAGTTTGCGCGGCGATTAATTTTCCATTTACATCCACTAACTGGAATGTTGCCTTTCCGGTTTTTGGCGCCTTCAGCGCGACAAAGAAATTACCCTCAAAAGGAACAGGATATGCTTTCAACCATTGATTACCGAGAGCATTGGAAATCCTTTTTAATTCCCTTTCCTTAAAAAGAATATCGTAGGCCTTTTTGAAGTTAGGAATTCCGTAGCCGAATCTTTCGTTGGGGCTAGTATAAAGATGAGCACTCTGCTGAACTGCATTGATGATTTCCATATTGTTGAACTCAGGAAATGCCTGCCATAAACAGAGGATCAATCCAGCCATATTTGGATTGGAAAATGAAGTTCCATTGCCAGCCGAAGCATTGCCTGCAGTATTCGCCAACGTTGTACCCTGACCAACAGAAACTATATTCGGTTTTATTTTACCTGCTCCATTGGGTCCCCAACTGCTAAATGCAGCGATATTGCCTGCAACATCAGTTGCGCCCACTGCAACCACGCTATCGCCATCAGCAGGACAGGAAACAAATTTGTTGTCGTTAGCCAGCCCGCCATAGTTGCCGGCACTATTCATAACGATCATTCCTTTTTTTGCAGCAAGATCAGCTCCAATCGTAATGATGGCTGTATTGCCATTGCGCTGCGCATAACTATGATTGTAAGATGGAT
>JGI10213J12805_10020162_pt1 | contig 11439 bp, 10 predicted proteins | sample WisNatreferecore_FD_12805 | JGI IMG/M metagenome (IMG submission 12805)
AACCTGTTAAATAAAAATTTGATCACTTAAACCAAGTCGCTATTTGGAACAATTGTCGAAGTTAGCTACGCGTCGTAAACGTAGCGCTGTAACCCGGTTAACAAAGAATTCAAGGATTTTTAAAGCCATTATCCACGCAATACAGGAAAAGAAAGGAGAAAATATTGTATCGCTTGACCTGCGAAGGATCCCGGAAGCAGTGGCTGATTTCTTTATCATTTGCGAAGCCAGTAGCCATATCCAGGTAAAAGCCATCGCAGATTTTGTAGAACTTCACGTGAAAAAACAGGTTGGAGAATTACCTTACCGACACGAAGGAATGCAAACTGCCCATTGGGTTTTGATCGATTACGTGAATGTGGTAGTACATGTCATGCAACCTGAAACCCGCAAATTCTATAAACTGGAAGAAATGTGGAGTGACGCTGAAGGCGAGGAACACGCTTAGAAAGCAGGGAATTATTCAAACTCACCCCAAAAAACACAATAATCAACAACAATTTTACTTTTCAATCATTAAATAGAAGGACGAGGAATTAATATATGCCACAGGAAGATCAAAGACCGGGTGACCGGAACTTTAACCGGATGAGACCCAGGGATGAAAATGGAGCCCCCAAGAAAGGACCCAAATTCAGTATTTATTGGGTCTGGGCCATCATTTTCGCCGTACTCGTAGGTTTCCAGATCTTCGGAACCTTTACCCCAGACGCTCAGCAATTGAAATCGGAACTGGATTTTCGTAGAGATATGCTGGAGAAAGGTGACGTAGAGAAGTTATTGCTTGTTACAAATAAAAACCTGGTTAGAGTCTATATAAAACCGGATAGTCTCCAAAAACCTTATTACAAGAGTAAACTAAACAAGAGATGGCCTGGTACAAAGAGTACAGGACCTCATTTTGAATTCAGCGTCACAAAAGCAGACGAATTCGAAAAGAAGATGTCCACTTATTTCGAGGAACATCCAGGTCAGGAAGTCGCAATTGAAGTAACGCAGGAAGGAGAATGGTTCCAACCCCTGATTAGTTTTATTCTTCCTTTATTGATCATCGTGCTTATCTGGATCATGCTCATGCGAAAAATGGGTGGTGGCGCAGGTGGCGGCGGTGGTCCCGGTGGTATTTTCAATATTGGAAAATCAAGAGCAACCTTATTTGACAAAGGAACAAAAGTGAATATCACATTCGCTGATGTTGCGGGCCTCGATGAAGCCAAGGTTGAGGTAATGGAGATCGTTGACTTTTTAAAGAATCCAAAGAAATATACTGCACTCGGTGGTAAGATTCCGAAGGGTGCATTGCTTGTTGGACCTCCGGGTACCGGTAAAACTCTTCTTGCCAAAGCAATGGCCGGTGAAGCACAAGTGCCCTTCTTCAGCATGAGCGGTTCCGACTTCGTGGAATTGTTTGTGGGTGTTGGTGCAAGCCGTGTAAGAGACCTATTTAAACAAGCAAGAGAAAAATCTCCTTGTATCATCTTCATTGATGAGATCGATGCTATCGGTCGCGCCAGGGGAAAGAATGCAATCATGAGCAATGACGAAAGAGAAAGCACATTGAACCAATTGCTGGTTGAAATGGATGGATTCTCTGGTGAAAGCGGAATCATTGTGCTTGCGGCTACGAACAGGCCCGATGTATTGGACACTGCGCTATTGCGTCCTGGTCGTTTCGATCGCCAGATCTCTATTGACAAACCAGACCTGAAAGGAAGAGAACATATTTTCAAGGTTCACCTGAAGCCAATTAAAATATCTGACAGAGTAGATATTCATAAACTCGCTGAACAAACGCCGGGATTTGCCGGAGCCGATATCGCCAACGTATGTAATGAAGCCGCATTGATTGCTGCGCGTAAAGGCAAGATATCAGTAGAGATGGAAGATTTCCAGGATGCTGTTGACCGCGTTATCGGTGGATTGGAAAAGAAAAGCAAGATCATTGCGCCGAATGAAAAGCGGATTATCGCTTACCATGAAGCAGGTCACGCAATCTGCGGATGGTATCTTGAGCACGCTTATCCATTATTAAAAGTTACCATCGTTCCAAGAGGAGTTGCTGCACTTGGCTATGCGCAATACACTCCCAAAGAACAATACTTATACGATACGGACCAATTGATGGACCAGATCTGTATGACCCTTGGAGGACGCGCAAGCGAAGAAATCTTCTTTGGAAAGATCTCAACGGGTGCGCAGAATGACCTTCAGCAGGTAACAAGGATTGCCTACTCAATGGTCACCATCTATGGTATGAATGACAAAGTGGGAAATGTAAGCTTCTATGATCCCGCTGCTGAAAATTCATTCACAAAGCCATATTCAGAAGAAACTTCAAAAATGATCGATGAGGAAGTAAGGCTGCTTATCGAAAAAGCATATATAATGACGAAGAAGTTACTCAATGAAAAGAAGCCACAGGTTGAAAAACTTGCTGAAGCTTTGCTCAACAAAGAAGTGCTTTTTCAGAGTGATGTAGAAGCTCTTATCGGTAAACGTCCATATGAAGAAAAGAAGGTGCTGGATGTGGATGGAACAAAAGATCATCATGATGGCGCTATAAGCGAAGGCGTTCCGCCTTACGACAGCAGCGTAACCAATAAAGCGCATAATTAAATGGCATGAACATATCTCCTTCAAAAGAGAATATTCTAAAAAATATCCGCAAGGCGTTGACTTCATCAACGCCTTTGCCTTTTCCTCAAAGTGAGGGAAATAGTTCAGTATTTCATCCCTCCCGGCAGGAACTGGAAATAGAATTCGCAGAACAATTCAGCAAACTCCAGGGTAAATTTATTTATTGCCTGAATACGGATGAACTGGCTGCAAAATTCAATGAATTGTGCACGCATTGGAATTGGAAAAGGATCTATTGCAAGGAAGACTCCTTAAAGAAATTATTGAAAGAAGCGGGAGCAAGCTTTCTTGATTACAACGATCTCGCTACTTGCGACGCTTCTATCACCGGATGCGAGACATTGGTTGCAAGAACAGGTTCGATTATGATGAGTTCATCATCGGAAAGTGGAAGAACTACAAGTGTGTATGCTCCTATCCATGTTTGCATTGCACGAAGCAGCCAGTTGGTGTATGATATAAAGGATGCATTGCAAATGATGAAGGAAAAATACCAGGAGAATTTACCCTCAATGATCACATTTGCTACAGGTCCCAGCCGTACAGCTGACATTGAAAAAACACTCGTAGTTGGCGTACACGGCCCTAAGGAAGTGTATTGTTTACTTCTGCAGGATTGATTGAACCCCTTGCCATCAAAGCTTTTGCGCAAGCTAAACTTGCTGGGCGGCGTAGGTGGGTTATCTTTGTTTCATGAGCGATAGCGGTTCACCAAACATGCGATTATTCGTTTACGGTTCCTTACGAAGCGGGTTCCAGCATTCCGCATATCAATATATTCGGGACTATTTCATTATTCAAGGCGCCGCCATGGTGAAGGGCCTTTTGTATGATATGGGTGATTACCCCGCAGCTATTCCTACACAAAGCGAGAATTATATCAAAGGTGAACTTTATGTACTCCGAAACGAGGACGAATTCGGTTGGGCGATGGGCCAGCTCGACGACTACGAAGGAGTAAATGCAGAAATCGGCGAGATTGCTTTATACAAAAGAGCCATTGCTACTGTATTGATAAATGGGCAAACCACCGATGCATGGATCTATTGGTATAATGGTGATGTAAGTGGACATCCCTTAATTGCTTCGGGTGATGTATTACAATACCTGCAAGAGAAAAACCGAACATAACAATGCAGATCCCACCCGGTAAAAAAGTTTATTTCCTGTCTGATTTTCACCTTGGCGCACCCAATGCCGAAAAAAGTCTCATTCGGGAGAAAAGAGTTGTTGCATTCCTGGATGAAATAAAAAAAGATGCTGCAGTGATTTTTATTGTGGGAGATATTTTTGATTTCTGGTATGAATACCGGAAGGTCGTACCAAAAGGATATGTTCGATTACTCGGTAAGCTTGCAGAACTAACGGACTCGGGCATACCCATTCATTTCTTCGCCGGTAACCACGATATGTGGATGACAGATTATTTCCAAAAAGAATTGAATATCCCGGTATACTTCGAACCAAAAGGATTTGAATTCAACAATAAGAAATTTTTGATCGGTCATGGTGATGGATTGGGACCGGGCGATCATGGCTATAAAATGCTAAAGAAGGTTTTCAGGAATCCATTCTGCCAATGGTTATTTGGCATTCTGCCCCCCGTAATAGGAATGGGGTTGGCGGGTTTCTCTAGCAGGAGAAGCAGGGCCGTAACCGGTAACAATGACGGTCAATTTCTTGGCGCGGAAGGAGAATGGTTGATCCAGTATTGCAAAAAGGAACTGGAATCCAGTCATTTCGATTATTTCATTTTTGGACACCGCCACCTACCCATCGATTTTTCACTTTCTTCCAACAGCCGCTATATTAATTTAGGAGATTGGATCAGGTATTACACTTATGCCGTACTGGATGGGCAACATCTGACCCTGCAATCCCGTTATCCAGAGGAAGAAAACAAGATTGTCCGTCAATAATGTACAGGTTCTTTACCATATGCCTTCTTTTAATGCCGGGTTGGATACTTGCTCAACGCGATAGTTCATTCAGGCTTCGCTCTACCGTGAAGGGCGAGATCATAGATTTTAATGTAGATAATCTTGGGAATATCTATTTGGTAAATTCTTACGGACAGATAAAAAAATTGAATGAACGCGGTGATTCAATCGCGGTGTTCAATGACGTAAGAAAAGGAAAGCCTTATTCCATCGATGTAACAAACCCTTTAAAAGTTTTACTTTATTACCGCGAGTTTGGAACAGTACTTGTTCTTGACCGCTTCTTGAATGTCCGCAATACGATTGACCTGAGAAGATTAAATCTTTTCCAGGTAAGAACCGTTGGACAATCCTATGATAACGGCATATGGATCTTTGATGAGTTAGAGGGAAAGATCAAAAGGATCAGTGATGAAGGAAGGATCGTCGATCAATCTTCCGATTTCAGGCAGATTTTCGACAGCATGCCTTCTCCTCAATACATCGTTGATCAGAATAAAAACCTTTATCTATATGATTCGTTGAAGGGCGTCTATACATTCGACTATTACGGATCATTTAAAGGACGAATACCATTTCTGGGATGGGATTATTTTTCAGTGATCAATAGTACGATCCTTGGTAATACCAGACAGGTTTTATACAGGTACGAACAGAAGACATTGAATCTTGAGCAATATTCGACCCGTTACTTAGGCGAAGCAAGAAAAATAAAAATAACACCCAACCAACTTTACCTATTGCGATATAATAATATACTGGAGATTTATACATTTCTCCCACCGCCTAAATCGTGATAGATGGGTAAATTGCTGCTGAATTTTTTATGGAATAAAGAAAAGCATGGATAATTTTTTGGATAAGATATTTTTGGACAACAAGATTCGCGATTACCTTCTCGTGATCAGCATCTTTCTTTTAGTGTTTATCCTCAAGCGGTTCTTATCAAGATATTTTGCAGGATTACTTTTCAGGATTGTAAATAAAATTTCCAAGGGAGTAGATAAAAAGTCCTTTATAAACCTGGTGGTTTCTCCTCTGGAAACTTTCTTATTAGTACTCGTAACGATTCTTTCGCTCTATAAACTGGCTTTTCCAAAGGTCTTAAATGTACAGGTGTATAAGATGAATATGCAGTCTCTCGTAGAATCTGCATCTATCATCATACTTATTATTTCGTTTATCTGGTTATTACTGCGGATCATTGACTTTATCGCCGTCATCCTCCATCAAAAAGCAAATCTTACTCCTGATACAACGGATAACCAACTGATCGTTTTCTTCAAAGACTTCTTTAAAGTGCTGATCGTTATTAACGGTATCCTACTGATCTTAAAATTCGGATTCCAGTTAAGGATCGGTAACCTGATCACTGCCCTGAGTATCGGTGGTGCAGCTATCGCGCTTTCTTTGAGGGAAAGCATGGAAAACCTGATTGCTTCATTTATTATATTCTTCGATAAGCCTTTTATGGTTGGCGATATCGTAAAAGTGCAACATATTACCGGCACGGTAGAGAAGATCGGACTTCGCAGTACAAGGATCCGCACCGATCAGAAAACATTTGTTACGGTTCCCAACAAGCAAATGGTTGATAATATCATGGACAATCTAAGCCTTCGCACCCAGCGAAGAGCTTTCGTTCAACTGGAATTGCACTCGGAGAGTACACCTGAACAAATAAAGCAATTGGTATTAGGAATAGAACATATTCTGCAAGATCGCAGGGCAGTTGAAAATTTTACCGTCTTTCTTTCCGATATCAGCAAGAATGCATTTGTTGTGCACATCGAATATTTCACAGGAGCAATTCCCGTTGCTGACTTCAATAAAATAAGACAGGAAACCAACCTGGCAGTAATGAAAGAGATGGATAAATTACAACTCAGGCTCGCTACAAAGGAGAGTGAACCCGCTCCGCAAAATCAATAAATCTGTTTTCTATTAAAGGCTGGCTTTTAATTCCAGTAGGAAACCGCGGACCTTTCTTAGTGATTCAATCATCTCATATCTTTCCTGGCCGTTCTTATTCTTCTTAAGGAAATCCTTTGCCCCTTCCATCGTCAATTTTCTACGGCGAAGAAGGTCGTATATAAGTGAGAGATTCTTTATATCGACAGGACGAAAATGTCGGTCGCCTTTTCTATTCTTTCGGGGCTGTAAAATATCAAACTCATTTTCCCAGAAACGTATCAACGAAGTATTCACCCGGAACATTTCGGCCACTTCTCCAATGGAATAATACTGTCGACTGAAGAGCGCTTCATCTTCTGGAAGGCTTACCAGCTCTGCTTCTGCCTCCACTGTCTTTAACGATTTTCGCCCTCTCGTCGATTTGATTTTGACAGGTTGGGGCGTTGCTGGCTGAATAGCTTCCTTAAAAGCCTTTATCCGAATGCCCACATTAACGGGGGCCTGTTCATTCGGATAGTTATCGGGAGATTTATTCAAGCTAGTCTCTTCGGGTTTGGTTTCTACCGGATGACCGGGATCGAAACTCAGACTGATTTGCGCGAAGGTTTTTTCATTGTCTGGCATAGTACAGTAAAGATAAGAAGGTGAATGCTGCTTAATCCGGATCGTTAAATCCTGTGGAAAATTAGATTTTTTAACAGCTAATTTGAGGCCACATTTTATTTTAAAACAATTGAAAAAACAGCTTTTAAAAAGCGGCTCAACCAGCCCTTTTTAGTAGATTTGCAGGATTTCAAAAACTCAGAAAAAAGTACTCTTTTTAAGGCGTTTATGGCACAGGACACACAGGGGATTATATCAAATGCAAATAACGGTTACGGCGCGGAAAGTATCCAGGTTTTAGAGGGTTTGGAAGCAGTGAGGAAAAGGCCAGCCATGTATATCGGCGACATTAGCGAGAAAGGATTGCACCATCTCGTTTATGAAGTAGTGGATAACTCAATTGACGAAGCTCTCGCAGGATATTGTAAGAATATTACAGTAAACATTCATGAAGATAATTCAGTAAGCGTGCAGGATGATGGACGCGGTATCCCTACCGGAATGCATCCTAAAGAAAAAAGAAGCGCACTGGAAGTTGTAATGACGGTATTGCACGCGGGAGGTAAATTCGATAAGAATACTTATAAGGTTTCAGGTGGTTTGCATGGTGTTGGCGTAAGCTGCGTGAATGCGCTTAGCGCCAAGCTGATTGTAACGGTTCATCGCGATGGAAAAATATCTGAACAGGAATATCAAATCGGTATACCTCAATATCCCGTTCGTGAAATAGGCGATAGTGACCTTACAGGCACACATGTTCACTTCTGGCCCGATCTAACCATCTTCACAGCTTCAGTCTTCAAGAAAGATATTCTCGAAGGTCGTTTACGTGAATTGGCTTACCTGAATAAAGGTGTTCGCATCACGTTGAATGATTTGAGAGAAAAGGATGATGAAGGAAAGACTTATGTCAAATCTTTCTATAGCGAAGGCGGTATTGTCGAGTTTGTGGAAATGCTGGATAAGAATGCGGGTAGAAACGCCCTTATTCCCCGCGTGATTCATGGAGAAGGAAAGGATGACACAACCAACGTAATAGTTGAAGTGGCGTTGAACTACAATGACAGCTACAACGAGCATATTTACTCATACGTAAATAATATCAATACTATTGAAGGCGGTACGCATGTTTCAGGTTTCCGCCGCGCATTGACCCGCGTATTCAAGAGCTACGGTGATCGGGAAAATCTTTTTGAAAAAGCAAAGGTTGAAATTGAGGGAGATGATTTCCGCGAAGGATTAAGCTCGATAATTTCTGTAAAGGTTCCTGAACCACAATTCGAGGGTCAGACTAAAACGAAGTTGGGTAACTCGGAAGTGATGGGTGTGGTGGATACAACAGTATCAAGAGTTCTGGAAGCTTACCTTGAAGAGAATCCTCGCGAAGCAAAAAATATAATCTCAAAAGTTATCCTTGCTGCTCAGGCCAGAGCTGCAGCAAGAAAAGCAAGGGAGCTTGTTCAACGCAAAAGCGTATTGAGCGGCGGAGGATTACCCGGAAAGCTTGCTGATTGCTCAGATCGTAATCCGGATCGTTGCGAGCTTTATTTAGTCGAGGGTGATTCAGCAGGTGGAACGGCGAAGCAAGGACGTGACAGAAGTTTCCAGGCAATCCTTCCTCTGCGTGGTAAGATCCTGAACGTGGAGAAGGCAATGGAGCATAAGATCTACGAGAATGAAGAGATTAGGAATATGTACACTGCGCTTGGAGTAATGGTGGGAACACCGGAAGATCCAAAGGCGTTGAATCTAACCAAGCTCAGGTATCATAAGCTCATCATCATGACAGATGCTGACGTCGACGGAAGTCATATCGCAACGCTGATCCTGACTTTCATCTATCGTTATATGAAGGAGCTGGTAGAACAAGGATATGTTTACATAGCTCAACCGCCATTATACCTGGTGAAGAAAGGAAAAGAACAGGCTTATGCCTGGACTGAAGAACAGCGTAAAGCTATTTCCGAAAAACTTGGAGGAGGAAAAGAGGATAGTGTGAATGTTCAGCGCTATAAAGGTTTGGGTGAGATGAATGCGGAGCAGCTTTGGGAAACAACGATGGATCCCAGCAAGCGGACATTGAAACAAGTCACTATTGAAAGCGCAGCAGAAGCTGACAGGATTTTCAGCATGCTAATGGGCGACGAAGTGGCTCCAAGACGGGAATTCATCGAGAGTCACGCCAGGTACGCCAAGTTGGATGTCTAATCTCTAATTGTTGATTTGCAGTTAGTTAATTAGCCTCAAAATCCCAATTTAACAAGCTTATTAAAAACTTTCTGCGCCCTCAAAGCGTAAAATGGCTAATTTCGGCCATTGCTAACTCAAAAAAAAGATAAAAAATATGGCAGACGTAACATTGACAGCTTATAATGTAAAGACCAAAGAGAAGAATGTTCCAGTTTTAGATGCCGTAATCACTAAAACGGCGAAGGGAGCTTATATGGCGCAGGGACATGATGGTAAAGGAAACAAATTGACGACCCTGATGAACGAAGAAAAGGCAAAGGCTTGCATACAAGCAGGAATTGCCAAGCAGGGTTGGTAAACTTATACACTTTCGTATTGCGGCCATTTATTCCTGGTTAGGACAGGGTAAATGGCTTTTTTATGTTTAGAATGGCAGGCTTTAAAAGCTTTAAAAAATTGCTGATTTAATTTAGAAAATCCCGCCTGCCGCATTACTTTTGCGCGATTTATCCGGCACTTGACTTTAATTTCTGCCGGAACCTTTCGCATAAAATTCCACTCAACAAGAAATGCCTAAAGACAATTCAATCAAATCGGTTTTAATCATCGGATCCGGACCCATTATTATCGGACAGGCTTGTGAATTCGATTATTCAGGCTCGCAAGCGGCAAGGAGTATTCGTGAAGAAGGAATAAAAGTGATTCTTATCAACAGTAACCCGGCAACCATCATGACTGACCCAATGATGGCTGACAAAGTTTACTTGTTGCCGCTGACAGTAGAAAGTATTGAGCAAATTCTGGAGGAAAACCAGATTGATGCTGTATTGCCAACCATGGGTGGACAAACAGCATTGAATCTTGCCAAGGAAGCTGCTGAATTGGGTATCTGGGAAAAATATAATGTGCGTTTGATCGGTGTAGATATCGAAGCGATCGATACCGCAGAAGACAGGGAAAAGTTCCGTCAACTCATGGTAAGGATCGGTATTCCAGTCGCTCCTTCAAGAACAGCGAACTCAATGCTGGAAGGAAAGGAATACGCGCAGGAGATAGGATTTCCATTGGTTATTCGCCCTTCCTTTACACTTGGCGGAACAGGTGGGAGCTTTGTTCACGATAAATCTGAATTAGAATCCGCTCTTGAAAGAGGTCTATCTGCATCTCCGATGCATGAAGTGTTGGTTGAAAAAGCAGTCCTGGGTTGGAAGGAATATGAATTGGAATTGCTGAGAGATAAGAACGATAATGTCGCCATCATCTGTACAGTGGAAAACGTTGACCCGATGGGAATACACACGGGCGATTCTATAACGGTGGCTCCTTCAATGACACTTAGCGACACGGCTTACCAGGAAATGCGAAACAAGGCAATCTTAATGATGCGTTCGCTAGGAAATTTTGCCGGGGGATGTAATGTGCAGTTTGCACTTGATCCCGCAACAGAAAAAATCATTTCGGTTGAGATCAACCCAAGAGTAAGTCGTTCTTCAGCACTTGCATCTAAAGCTACTGGCTATCCAATCGCGAAAGTTGCAGCCAAGCTGGCAATTGGTTATACGCTTGATGAATTAAAGAATCAGATCACCCAAACAACTTCAGCATATTTTGAACCTGCATTGGATTATGTGATCGTGAAAATGCCCCGTTGGAATTTTGATAAGTTCAAAGGTGCAAACGACGTGCTCGGACTTCAAATGAAGAGCGTGGGTGAAGTAATGGCGATTGGAAGAAGCTATGCTGAAGCTATTCAAAAAGCATGTCAAAGTCTCGAGAATAATGCAGTTGGACTTGGAAACTATACCAGGACACAATTATCTGCAGAAGAACTGATCGAATACATAAAGATTCCGAAATGGGATCGCATCTTCCGCATCAAGGACGCTTTGATGTTGGGCGTTTCAGTGAATACGATCGCCAAAGCAACATTGATCGATCGGTGGTTTATAAATGAGATCAGAAAGATCGCTGATCTGGAAAAGGAAATTGCAAAGTATAAACTGAATACGCTTCCCACCGAACTTTTGAAGGAAGCCAAATTCCTTGGTTTCAGTGATCAGCAGATCTCATTGATCATGCAGGATGGCGATGATGAAGCTGTTTATGAAAAAAGAAAAGCGGCGGGTATTACAAGGGTGTACAAAATGGTAGATAC
>JGI10213J12805_10068630_pt1 | contig 11341 bp, 10 predicted proteins | sample WisNatreferecore_FD_12805 | JGI IMG/M metagenome (IMG submission 12805)
ATTGCCTTCAACGGTTATATTTGCTCTAGTTGCCAGTATCAACAAGTGATAGGGAAAGCAAGGTGCGGTCATTATACTGTAAAATCGTATGCAGATGCACACGGCGGGCTATGCAGAAAATGTCATTCCAATTTTGTGACCATTCTTGAGCTGGAAAAAAAGTATGGCGAAGATGCAGTAGTAGATTACTGGTATGGGATGATACTTACCAGACTGCCGGAGAGTAAAGAAGAGGTAAGATGCTTCATTTCCCATTTAATTGATTTTTATCAACAGAAATTAATTGAAACACCATCAAAGCAGAACTATATTCGAAAGATGCTATACATGCTCAGTTCAATTCAAGAACCATTTGATATAGAAACCTTGAGATAATAATGGAAAAATTGTTTGTGGCGGTCGCGGACAACAAAGTTAGGGTCATGCTTCAGTCTTTTGTTGTCCGTTCTTCTCTTTTTCAACCGGATGAATCAGAGTTCGTGCATTATATATCACATCCTTTCGGTAGAGATGGGGTTGAGATAGTATTTAGGCTTCAATGTAGAGCGCCAAAAATCTCTATATTATAGCGCCTACCTTCGCGGTACAGTACGATCCGACGACTCACAACGTCTGAAATATAATTGATCGATATTTTGATATATTATTCTTTTAATGCTAGAAATACATGATAGTAAGAAAGACAGACCGAAGGACCGCTATCAAGGCGGCCGATAATAGTACACGTCTGCCACAACTATGGCGCCTACCACTGCGCCCATAACAGCCATCCTCTCCCTATTTATGATAGGTCACGCGGTATATTCAGAGAACCAGAATAAAGTGAATGCTGAACCTTGTCAGTTAACAGAGTTAAGCGAAGTATAATGTGTCAGAGGTGTGATAGATAGTATATATGCAAAAGATACAAAAAAGGTATGAGCAAGATGTGCCACTGAAATGCAAGATTTGTCTACGCTGGTTTCAAAGTGGGGTGGAACTGGAGAATCACGATATCCTTGAGCATCAAAGAAATTATCCACCATTAGGAGTAGGATAATTCGTTGACTTTGAATGTGTTTCCTAGGACTAGGATAGATATTGTCTCTCGAATTCTAGAGGCAGCAAATAGTGGAGCTACTAGAATCAAAATATTAGATGTGACATTTCTTTCACATGTACAACTAAAGGAATATCTCTCCATGTTAGTAGACAATGGCCTTTTAGATTATGAGCTAGAGGGGCAATTTTACAGGACCACTGAAAGCGGACATCGGTTCCTGCAAACGTATGCCACTGGTTAGGCACCTGCTGTTTGGAGATTAATAAGGTTACGCTTGACTTATGTTGTTGAGACACACACACGTTATATACTGGAGGCGTGGCATCAGGAAATGGACAAAGCACAGCTGGCACTAACAAACTGGATGCCACTTAGCGTTCTGGAGCAGCGATAACACTTGTGATTGGATTTGTTCTGCATCTGCCGTAAGTGCAGCTAATTACTTCAACAACGATCACAGTATTATTGATCTTTGCTGGTCTTGCTACGACCTCCTATGGCAAAGCAAGACAAAAAGACACAGAACAATGAAGTCGATTCAAGATGGTGATCTCGTTTTATTTTTTCAAAAGCGATCTTCCATCGTTGTATTTCCAGAATTTATTGCACGCAATTTTTGCATTGTGAACCTTTGAGAAGAACAACACAGCGTCCAAACATAATTAATAATTATTGCAAATCCTACATCGGTGTTTGAAACTGTCGGCCCGTCTCAGGAGCGGTGCCCGGGTTTCGCGACGTGACTTTTTAGAATTAACGATGGCATCAAGCACAATTTCTCCATTCGTAGATTGGGGAAAATTTCTTCCATATATCACTCCAAGATTTGCTGTAAAGGCAAGAGCCGAGCTTCCAGATGGAACTCAAGCGAACATCAATACTTTTCCTGTCAACCATTCTGAATTGGTGGTGGTGTATCCTAGAAGCGACGATCCAGTACTATACCAGGAAGCGTTCAGGACTTGGCAGTTGATAAGGCTGCCAGCAGAACTTGGCAGAGAAAAAAATGGTGTTTCAGTACTCCGGATGTTTAGCATAGTATATGCCTCCATCTCTGATGCCTGTCCAGGTACAGGCCTCAAGAAGGCAGGAAGAGAGGCGAATGTCCATGCCACGGCAGCATCTACAACCCGATGACAGGCAAGGCTTTCGCAGGACCTGCAGCACTGCAAGGGCGCTATCAAATGTCCTTCCAATACTTTACTTGGAAGCTGATGAATAGCAGAATCTGTGGATATTTCCTCCGACTTGGAGCGTAGATGCAAACAGCATAGTAGGATACGGTAGATTGCTGAAAACATGACACAACAATGTGGTTGAAAAGAAACAGCAGAAGCAATTTTTTAAAAACTTGACCCTAACTATACATAAGTATTAAACACTATTGCTTTGTATATGGCAACACATGAACGATGCGCTACGTTTCGGATGAGTTAACAAGGTTAAGCCATATTCATATTTAGGACTTCTGTGCATATTTCTAAGTGATTGCGAAATAAACAAAAATTCTTTTTGACCCAGCAATTGGCATGGATAGCTGTGTGCTTTGCTGTCAGCCTAGCAGTCTCTGCTGCTGTTGCCCTGGGAACAATAATGATTGTTTTTTTGGCAGTCTTGTACGCAGTTAAGGCTTGGACTATTAGAATAAGGGGAATGCATCTATCAGCCGCATCATTTCCCAATAACTTGCCTTTCTCAATCCAGAACCCGCAAGCGCTTGAGTTCCACTGCATGGTCTGCGGCACAAGTCATAAAAACAGAGAATGCCCAAAGTGCGGAAGCAGGGCTGTCAGGGCGGGTTAGCTGAGCAGTGTCTTATCGCTACATCATGAATTTGAGGCCGCAGAATTTTTTACCTGCCAACCAATGGCTGAGCATCTATCAATAAAATGGTGGCAACTATACTTCAGTTGCTAGGGTAAAGCAATTTTTCAGCTGATAGTAATTTTGCCTTTCATATATGGATGCACTTGGCAAAAATAGGGATGTTCGCCGGATCCTATTTTGTTAGTAGCGATGCTATAGTCCGCTCCGGGGTCCAAGAGTCCTGAATTAAACTGCTTGCCTGCATTCGAGTCATCGGGCCCTACTCCACTGGTCGCAGTGTGAGGTACTGAATCGTCATTTTTCCATACAACCGTTGAATCAATTCCTGCTTTTGCATCATCTGGTTGATAGGCGGGATTGCCTTGTACTGCAGCACCTTCCAAGATATCTATAGTAACAGCATTTGCAGGGATTTGGGAGGTGTTGTTTGCTTGGTTCTCGCTATTAATAGCAGTTGTAGATTTTCCTGTATTTTCTCCTCCTTCAGTTGAGGATGTCTCTGGCAACGTCTCCGAAGGAGGAATCAGTGGTGGCGGAAGGGGCTGAAAAAACATTGAGGGAGTAAAAATGCTATGCCCAGGTGCCGCTTGGCTGAACAGAAAGTATGTTAGAATTCCTGTAAATGCACCAATTCCAAAGATTACTGGAAGTGCCACTCTTCCGATGTGCGTACGGGGCATATTGATGACTGCACGATCAATTGATTGCCTAATATAGTTTGGATAACAAGGTTAAGGGAGAAGCGAACTGCTCTAGAAAACAAATAGAAGTACCTAAATGAGTGTTCATCACGGAAAGTCGCTCGTAATTATTGGCTCATGACATAGTTTTGGTGTCTAAACATACTGCAAAGTCGAAGTGAAGAGAAGAGCAAGAAATGAATTAGGTTCAATGATTTCAATTGTTACTGTTCTGTCATCGTGAGCTAGAAATCCTGGCTCATTGATCTCGCATATTGTGGTTACGAATTCAATATAAGTCATCTAAGCAGATGACATCTAAATGCGCTGATATGTCTTACGCGTATTGTCTATCTTCGTAATAGCTGCTTCATCATCATTACTTCCTGCACATATTATTAGCTTTGCAACGACATCAATTTCGCTTGCTCCAGATCCTTCTTCAAAATCTTCAACTGAGAGGGATAGAGGAGATAGAGGCTGTATGTTCAAACAGCTACAAGAGTTTCTAGAACTGTCTGGCTACGAAAGAGCAAGAGAGGATCTGTCATATGCGGTTATTAATTAGATCCTATTTTCTGATTCTGGCTTTACTTCATTTGAGCCGGGCACCATTTCTATTCCTGCTGACATGACGGTAATTTGGTTCAATAATGATGATGATGATGCAGAGCATTCAGTTACGGTCAATACGGGCAATAGTACTATATACCTTCCGGAGCAGCGTTTGATTCGGATTTGATAGATCCTGACGGAGGATCATTCTTTCACCAATTTACGGTGCGGAGTAGCTTTTATCGTCACAATAACGATAACCCTATAGCTTCTAGACATCGTAGAACTTTATAAAATGAATAATAACCGCTGTGGCATGGCATGCAGAGCGCCGGGTCACAACCATCAGCAAGTTTACTGGAAAACAAATGGCAGGATTGCAACCAAAGGGATGGAAGAACCCGCTTGAATTGGCAGTCATGACCTATAGTGATAGATGGATGGATTAATGGATGATACATCCAAGACCTTAATACAATCTCCCAGCTTTTCATTCATATAGAGATAATAAGATGCTAGAAGCAAAATATTCTTGTTTTCACTTGGAGCCTTGTTATTGATTTCTTCTTCAATATGGTCAACCAACTTACCGGCTCTCTAATGCCATCTTTGAATGGGCATCGGGCAACAACGATGACAGGATGCCTAGCGGGTATCCCGCTCTGGAAGGATACCCATGTACATACAAGGAGAAGGTCGAAGCTGGTTGAGGGGGGTTTTTCTTTTGGATGCAATTGGCGGCATTATATATTCTTGTATTCCTTGGAATAAGAAAAATGGTGGGCAAAAGGCACAAAGCAGGCAGTGGTTAGCAAGTGAAAAACAACACCAAGATACCAAGGGCAGCCGAATAGGCTCAAAAACCAACCGACCGACCATGATCCGAACAAAACCCGATTTTTTACTCCTAAATCAAGCTGCTACACTGGTTACTTCTTCATAGAAAGGCTGCTGTGACAGATATATAGACACAATATTTCGGAGTTCTTTTCTTCTTTTTCAATTATTGCGGATTTATAACGATGCACATAAAAAAAGAAAGAAAAAGCAGGGTTTTATGGCCGCCGTATTGTATTGGCCATATCCGTAGTTTTCAGGGCTCCTATTGCTAGGGCTGCTGTTGCCTACCCGCCTGCTGTCGTGTTGCCAGTCGTTGTCATGTTGCCAGTAGTCGCCGGTTCTTCTTCTAGGTTCACTGCTTTACCGAGGATTCCCATCACGGTGTCTTCGTCCAAATCTGGCCACTCCAGTGTAACGAGCACGTAGTATGTTTGGCCATTTCTTAGTCCAGTGGGTATTGTGAATTCGTTATCCTCACCCGTATCGTCAATTACTCCGCCGATATGTCTTTCGATGCCATCCGTTGATATGAACAGCACATCTATGTTGTCTGCGGGCTCCATGCCGGTAATATTCCCAAACTGGAACGATAGCGGGCCGCCTGCATACAGTGTCGCAACCCCGTCCTCGTTGGAGGATGCGTATTCTGGCCGCTCGATAGTCATACTTCTTTGATCTGGAAATTCAACGAGCCCAAGAGGGTCGATGTCCCTTTGCTCCTGCTCGGATGGCAGGTCTGTGTCAGCCCTTGTTAATATGAGCACTTTGGATTCTCCAGCTGTCAGGTTCTCTCGAAGGCTGCTGGCTAGCGCTGCCAATTGCTCTTGTTCTTGCTGCGCTAGTAGTGTTTCATTATCTGGGGCTGTAGTAGTAGTAGTAGTTTGATTGGTGGTGTTGCCCAACTGGGTCGCGTTATCAGCCGCGGTAGTGTCGTTGGTTGTTGTTGTGATAGTAGTAATAGTAGCAGTGTCAGGTTGTTGCTGCGAAAAGGACATCGTTGCCGGCATTCCCACCAAGATGGTCAGGAGACCGACAGCGATAGGAATGATCAGCATATTGTTATTGTTGCTGTTGTTCTTGCTTGCCTTCTTCCTACTAGTCATTGGAAACGGTAAAAGTGCCAGTTATTTAAATAAGACGTAAGTGTACTCTTAAGGATTAATCTGCCGAAGATCTTTAGTCAAAAGATCAGTATCGGTCTTACGTAGAGAGACCCTTAAAGATATAAGAAACCTGCAGATGAGCGGGCTATCAAATAAGGTGTCAAGAAGTAGGAAGTATATATCCTCAGCTTTGGCATTGCCCTGCCCCTCTTGCTAAGGTATTTCGAGACAATATAGTACTATAGCCAGCGTAGAACCTCCATGCCATTGGTGCTGTTCCCTTGATTTTGCATAATCGATTTGAAATTATGCATATGCACATGCTCAAATTATGCAACAAAAAAAGTACACTCAAAAAAAGTGTGAGGCTATGCAGAATTGAGCACGAAGGTGCTGCCAAAGCAGGGGTCAGATGAGCCCGAAATCATGCGTAGAATGGCTGTTTGTGCAGCCAAACGATTATGATTCTTTTATACCTCTGCTTTCCACTGGAAGCGCTGGAAACGCGCACGCGCACGCGTGTGTATGACACTGCTACCGCTATTACTCTACCCGCACAAGAGATGCCATTATCTTGTCTGCCGATATTTTTTGCTCTACACCGGCAGCAATCGCCGCCAAATTCCTTATCTCGTAGCCCATCAGCTTGAGCGACGCAAGCAGGTTTGCTATCGTGAAAACGGTCCTGAACGAGTTCATTATCCTCTTCAGCGCCTCCTTTTCAAAGCCGGCTTCAAGCTGCATGATTGCATCGATGTCGTTTGCAGCGCTCCTCGGTATCAGATCCTTGTAGGTGGTGGCAGCAAGCTCGCCTATCGCCTCTTGTATCTTTTCCGTGTTTATCATCTTTTGCAGCGTGTCCTTGGACACCTTGGTAGTGGTGGTCACTATCAGGTCGGTGACGTCGGCAGGGCTCAGCCCCCAGTACTTGCCCCTCAAGACAGCAAGGACGTTGTACGTGTCGATGTCGATTCCGACCAGCTTTTGCGCGTCCTGCAATTTCGATTCAAACACCACGGCCCTATCAAGCGACTTGTAAAAGGCGTGGTCAAGGTAAGTGTCAAAGACCCGCACATCGCCTTTTTCCTTGTACGACTGCGCTGCCTTTTTGGCGTCTTCGCCAAATTCGCTTCCAGCCAGAGAATTGACGGCCTCATCAAAGTCCTTTGCAACGAGCGCCTTGACCACCAGGTCTCTCCTGCCGACAAGCTCTTCAGCACGCAGGTTTATCTTGGGCAGTAATTCCTCGTATGTCCGGCCCATAGCTTTCCCTTTCAGGATTATCTTTAGGTTCCAGGTGATGTGCCTGACAAAGTAAGCGTTCAGAATTGCAGAGCCGTTTGCGATGTTGACCATCTTGGCATGCTGGTTGACAAGGTATTCGCGCAAAGCGCCTTCGACCTTTTCGGCGGTGAAAGGCCTGGTCAGCTTTGCCAACGCGTCAAGGTAAACAGTGTTTTTCATCCTAGTCACGAGCTCCTCAATGTCCCTGGACTCTGCCAAGGTCTGGAGCTCGGTCTTTGAAAGCATCTTGCCTCTGAGGCTGTGGGCAACGACCGTGCCGAAGATCTTGTTTGGCATGCTTACCTTGTTGGTGTTCATTCAGCAGCAAGAGTTCCCTCAATACTAAATAAAAATCCTTTGCCTAGAGAGCTAGCTAGTTAGTTAGTCCTTAAACAGCGAGGATATCGCTTTTGAAATTCTTCTGGCAAAAGCAAGGAGCACAAAGTGCATGCCAAAGCCTGTTCCCGCGCTGACGCCCACGTTGAGCTCGGCCACTTGGAAAAGCCCGATAAATAGGCCGAGCGCCGGCAGTGTGAGTATCAATGCCATCGCGGTGCTGACCCACGTCCCCTTGATGAGAATGTCGGATGGGAGATGATCGATCCTCTGGTTCTGGAATTTGAGTGCAGTCTTGGCCATCGATATTATCTCAAAATGCAAGCAATATTAGTATTGACATGTCAAAACATATACTGTATATTATCATAAACCTAAAAAATTAGGTCACAGGACAACCTGCAAAAATATTTGTAGTTCTATGGACAAAAATCAAGAAATTCTGACGAATTTTGCCACAATCGCTATTTTGTCGCAAAATTTAATAGTAAAAAATTTTATTAATTTTATAATAATGTCCTTTACAAGTCATCTTGTTGTAAAAATAAGCGAAATTATGCCTCTCTGAATAAGACTTAATTAGCAAGTGAGCTATCTCTATACCACAGATGCAGCTACCATCAACAACTTCGTCTTCTTTGAAAAACGACGACAACAAGCTGGACGAGAGGCTTGAGAAGCTGATAGACCAGTTCGAGCGCGAGGTAGAGCCATACGACAGGTGGTCGAGGCTCTCAGTTACTGCCACCTCTGTCGGAGTCATCGCGTCGATCGTTCTTCCGCTATTGCTCCTGCCGCATGGGACGGCGCTGTATGCAACCATCGCAGGCATCGTCGCCAGCATTGGCTTGACAAAATTGCCGATAATTTACGCGGATCACAAAAAGCACCAAATCTCCAGGCAAAAGTACAAGCCGGTGACTGGCGTGTGCATGTGCGACCTCTACCAGTACAGGACCCACCTGCACAAGATGGAAAGCGCCAAGACGACTGGCGAGCGCATTAGGCACTCAAAGCTGGCAAGCTATTACAAGCAGCAGATGGGCCTATAGCCACACACACACACTTTTTCTTCTCCTTCTTTTCCTACAACAAGGCTATCTATCTTGCCGAGAGCAGAAGTGAAATTCTTCGCAGAGGACTTTACACATGCAGTTTTTTATGTGAATTAAATGAAAATCATTCATGTTATCATTACTATTACAATGATTGAACTCTTCATTGGAAGATCTGAACTTGAGTCATATATATCTCTGTGGCCACTTATCTGGCTTTCATAACTTATTCAATCATGATAGCAAAATATGGAATTTCAAAAGCTGAAACCTTTGAAATAATACCCAAGATTCTTAGTTTACTAAATCAAATACTCATGGAAGGCAATATAAAAAGTACGAAAGAAAAATCAGATATCAAAAAGGAAATTGCAGAGCTGGCTACAAGTGTGTGGATATGATATTCCTCAAGCCATTGCAAGACCGACCTACTACACACAGTCCCCGCCTCGACACACACAAAAACGCGGCTTAACTCTAGATAAGAAGAGTCTCATTTCCTTTAAAGTATTAATAATTCTTCTGGATCTGCATGGAAAATATTTTCCCTAGGATGACTACAAGGATTTTCACCATGCTTCTATCATAAACGCAACATCTATCTATTCAATATTAGAAATCATTGTGCTGAAAAGTCTGGCAAATAATCTTTATACCACCTATCACTTTTAGCGTTGGATGGAATCTGTACCAGGAGTAGATGGAAACAGAGCCATCTCTCTCTTTTCAAATGGGTGGTTTGCAAATGTCAAGGCAGATTTGAAAAAGCTAAAGGAAATGGAGCTAAGGACAGAGGGTAAAAAGACACTTAGCAATGGCTTGAAGGTAGCATTATCCTACAACAAGTTCCTTGCTACAGCCGCACTGGATAATAACGTCATCACTCCAAAGATGAACCTCACAAATATTGGAAGAACGATTTTTCTCTCCTCTTCTCCTACATCACTTGCTTTTTTTCTTATTACAATCTTACTACTAGTACCCGTTCTAACAGCAACAACAGTCTTTGCACAAGAAATTCCCCCTATTATTAGTGGTGTTAGTGGTGGTTCTTTGGGACTACCATCATCCACTATTACTTATAGCGGTGTACCTCATAATACTACTACTACTGCTGCTCCTTCTTCTCATGCACCAACATCAACAGAAGAATCACCGCTGCGAGTCGCTTTCGTCAAGCCCTCATTTACATATGCTGCCTATTCGCTAGATGGATTCTATACCTTCTATGACAAACACTCAGATGAAACAGACGAGACAACAAATGTCACAACCGATCTGAACATGCTTACAGTTGAAGTTCCAGACGAAACTTATATTCATTATAAAGATGATTCTTCTGATCCACCGACTGTTCCAGCACAACAAGAATACTATGATACGTTAAGGGGACTTGTAGAACAAAGGTCTTCTTCTTCTTCCCAAAATGAGACTGTCAGCATTAAAGATGATAAAGGCGGAGGAAATGGTGATGATCTACCTCCTATACAGATTGCAGACATAACCGATAAGGAAGTTCATGAAGGTAAGATCTTTGACAGTGCTGGGAATAATGCCTATGATGTACTCTTCCTCTTCCATCAAGAATACGTCACTCAACAAGAATATGATAATCTAAAGAGATTTGTAGTGCAAAATGGGGGAACAATTGTCTTTAATACTGCCAATACTTTTACTGTGGAAGTAAAATACGATAGTGCTGACAATACTGTCACGCTGGTGAGAGGTCATACGTGGGCGTATGATGGCAGCAGCTATGCGTGGCGGGCATATCCGAGAGAAAGATGGATTAATGAAACTCAACAGTGGGTTGGGAGTAATTTCATGCTAGATCCACAAAGTGATGACGTAACCTTTTCTAATAATCCATTCAATTACGAGCATTCAGAGGAACAATTTATTACAAACCCAAATGCCACTATAATTCATGATTTTGAGGTGACAGAGGATACAACGAATGAGTTAGGCGACGAAAGAGTGGCGCAACATTTTCCAGATCTTCAAACAGTAGTAGCTACATATGAAATGATCAGTGGCAAAGGGAAGGTTATAAATTTAGGCATCTTTGGGCACACACTGGACGATAACGAAGCATTTCTAAAGTTCTATGATGAAGAAATACTTTCCCGTGCATTGGGCTAGTCTAGTCTCCAATGACAACATCTGGTGGCAGCAGTAGCAGAGTCTTTGCAGCAAAAATCAAAGGCAACGACAGGCCTAATGTCATACTGAAACCCCAGAAGATGTTAACTAACATAGATGCCCAAGGAGGAAACGATATCGTTGATGGAGACGGACTCGCTGAACCTAGCACTGGGGACGATGATGGCGATTCGCCATAATTATAACGCTGGCTTATTCGTTCCATTTCAGACTAGATAAGGAAATTTTTGTTGTCATAGTGGTTGGTTCATGCACTCCTCGAGCTGTGTAGTTTTTTGATATGTTACACCAAAGGACGAGGGTTGGGATTTGGGGAACTCTTCGCGCTGCTTGAGTTTATTCCTTGAAGAAGGAAGATGTTTTCTATAGTTATTTGTTTTGAAAAAGACATTGATGCCTTGCTGTTCAGTCTGGCTTAATAAACAAGCATCTTTTATGTCGACAAAATAATAACAA
>JGI10213J12805_10060269_pt1 | contig 11330 bp, 14 predicted proteins | sample WisNatreferecore_FD_12805 | JGI IMG/M metagenome (IMG submission 12805)
TGGTAAGTCAATCTTAACAATCAGACCATTTTCATCTTCATACATATCTGTTGCTGGCATTACAAATTCGTAAAACTCACGTGATCTTTTGCCTATTTCTCTAGATAGCTCTCTTGCTGCATAACGCATTAAAGTCATACACCATTAGATTTGTGTTCATAGCATAAAAATTTTCTACCAGCATTTACCTTGGAGATGGTGATTGAGAGGATTATTAATCTATGTGACACAAGACAAAAGGGTATACTTGTCGATTCAGTTGGACTGACTGTAATAGGCTAGCAATGCAGCAATAGTTTTTGCATCCTCGATATTTCCATTGAGGCATTTTTCAATTGCCACCGTATTTTTCATCTTCCTTATCTCAATATCCTCATCATCATCCAGAAGACCTCTAGTTATTTCTCTCAGGTTCGTAGCTACAAATACATGCATCAACTCAGTAGAGTAGCCGGGCGCAAGATACCATTTAAAGAGCGGTTTGAGAGTGCCAGAGCAGCCAATCTCTTCTGCCATTTCGCGAATTGCCGCCTGCATCGGTGTCTCATTCTTTTCTATCTTTCCTGCAGGGATCTCTAGCAGCACCTTGTTTGCTGCATGGCGATATTGGGAAACAAGGATAACGCTACTACCTCTTACGGCTACTATCCCAACAGAGTCTTGATGTCCGACGATCTCCTTATCAAGGATCTTACCGTTTAGTGAGAATTTGTCTTTCCTGAGATTGATGCCACCTGAGTAGATCCTGGTGCTTTCAATGACTTTAACACTTCTCATCGACTTACGGACGTGATGCAAGAATTAAACCTATTCGTTAATCTTATATCCAATTGACATCTTTTTTGATACGTGAAGTTCGTTGACGATTATAGCAACATCATTGTACCCAAGACAGTCGGGCCTATAATTGGCCCCACGGAGCCTCTTCTTGGCAACAAAAAGGGGGCCAACAAGCAGTGCCGCTGTGGCAGTTTCCACATCAGAGACTATGGTACGCATTACACCGTCCCCATGGATAGAGTGGATCCATTAAGTAGCCCACTTGGGCGTCTGCTTGTGGATGTGCCAGAGTACTTGGCAGGGGCCACAGCTATATTCATAATTGGTAGGCGCTTAAGCATAACGACATACAATATATGCAAAGAGGAGGACAAGAACACAAATGACGCTGTCGTCGCCGCAATTCTGGCTGGATATATTGCCGAGTCTGCAACAGGCAACCTTGTTTTCAAGACGGCTACCAGCTCGCTGGAAAAGAAAAGGAGTGAGTAAGCTCAATGGAGAGCCCGGCTCAGATTAGAAAAGAGGACACAACTCCTGCCGAAAAAGCCTCAGTCTTTCCGCAGCCTTCAAAATTCCGCGTAGCTAAGGTAGTGCTGAAGCTTTTGCCCATCGTAATAAATTTACGGCGAGACAGGCGTGAATGGGTCAAGCGTGAGGGCAAAAATGTAGACGAAGAAAAGTACCGTAAGCATGCTCGCAAGGTGCTTAAAACATTCATTGAGCTTGGGCCGTCATACATTAAGCTCGGTCAGTGGCTTTCAACACGGGTAGACATTTTGCCGCAGCCTTACCTTGAAGTGCTCTCAAAATTGCAGGATGATGTCCCCCCTGCTCTGTTCTCACAGGTAAAGCCTGTAATTGAAAATGAGCTAGGGAGGATAGAGGATGCATTTGAAGAGTTTGACACTGCTCCGCTGTCTGGAGCAAGCCTTGGACAAGTCTATTTGGCAAAGTATGATGGCAAGCAGGTCATAGTCAAGGTGTCCAGGCCAAATATTGAAAGGGTAATTGAAGATGACATTTACGTTATGAAAAAGATATTGCCTCTTGCAACACGGTTTATCGATCCGAATCTGGGATTCTCGGCAGAAGGCATGATGGCACAGTTCATAGAGACAGTGCATGAGGAGATGGACTATCGCAAAGAAGCAGAGAACCTGCTTACAATCAAGCGCAATCTATCAGGCGATCCGTCAGTTATAATACCGGACATATTCTTGGAGAGGACTACCAAACATGTGCTTACAATGAAATATGTTCCAGGCGTCAAGATAACGGATATTTCAAGGCTGGACGAAAAAGGGATCGACAGAGAAAAGCTTGTAGTGCGTGTGCATAGATTATTCTTCAAGATGCTTCTACATCACAATATCTTCCATGCAGATCCACACCCTGGCAACATTTCAGTTGCAGACGACGGCCGTCTAATACTGTACGACTTTGGAATGGTAGGAAGGCTCGACAGCGAGACCCGTACCCGGCTTATTCGCCTCTATCTTGGCCTGATAGATAAGGACCCCGAGAGGACTGTCAACGTACTAATAGAACTTGGGACGCTTGAGCCCACAGTGAATCGTCACGTAGTTGAGCGTGGCATCACACTCAGCATCCAATCCATGCATGGTCAACAGGTCGACAGGATGGAAGTGAAGGCTCTGGTAGACCTTGCAAACAAGACTATGAGCCGATTTCCTTTCCGACTTCCAAAGAATCTTGCACTATACATGCGTATGTCTTCTATTCTTGAGGGCATCTATTATCATCATAAGGTGACATTCAGGTTCGTCAGGGTGCTTGCAGGACTCCTTGAAGAAGAGGGCCTGTTACGTGACGCTTACATTGAGGAAGTAAAAATATCTGCAAAGAGGTTTGCAAAGGGAATTCAAGATTCAGTAAGTGTTGCTCCGCTGTTGAAGACATACCTTGAAACGAAGGGGGCTAATGGCGGTTATGAGAAAAATAATAGTGCACTCGCTGCCAGTATACTTGGTTCTGCATTATTCATTGGATCCGCGTTGATTTTGCCATACAACTTTTATCTTGCGTGCGGCGGCTTTGCTGCAACTGCTGTGGCAGTTGCAGTAGCATTGAAAAAGAAAATTTGAACCCTATGTACGTTGGAAAAATAGCTGCCTAACTAGGACATGGCATGATTTGGTCTCTCAATTACAGCTATTTTCATTGTGCGCTTTTACTTCTTTTCTGCAATAACTACAATTCCTCTTGAGAAGTTGAAACTTTTCTTATCGAGTAATATTCACTGCTAAATTCCTATTGTCTAGCATTTCATCAAAGTTCCTATCATTACTGCAATATGGACAGAAAGAAGCGACACAGCAGAGCACAATCGAATGATACGATAGTTATGATGAGTATTACATTTAGCAGTGCGCAGTACTGTGACCATTTGGACTCAATTCCTCTCATTTCACTCATCAACAAGAGAAGCTTACATTACTGAAAAGTCACAAAAAATTAGGTACACGTTTATGTTATTGGAATGCTTGTAGATTTAGGAATTTGGTATCCTTCTTGGCGAAGCCTGGCAGATCAATAGTGACTACTAGATCGTTGTCCTCTTCTACTATGTCTGTTGCTGGCATGACAAACAAACTCATAAAATTCTTAGATCTAACATCCATCTCCTTGGCTAAGTCTCTTGTCAAGTATCTTCCAATGCCCACGGAATAATAACTTGATCATATAAATCCCTTTATTTTTCAACCTTGAAATTTAACAAAGTAAAAATACTCCGATGATGATATCACCCAGTCGATGTATGCAGGTTCTTATGAGATGCCAAACTGCAATGCCTGCGGTAGGCAAGTGAGACCTGGAGAGCTCTCCGAGAGTTTCAGCTGTCCAAAATGCAGGAACGCAACAATATGGCGTTGCGAGGGCTGTAAGGGCAAGCAGAAAAAGTATCAATGCATAGCTTGCGGTTATAAGGGCCACTAAGTGAGTACTTTGAAAAAGTTTGTAACAAGCTCTCTTTGGTCCTGCTGCATAGTGATAACAGCTTCTACCAGCTCTTTTTCGACTATTATCTGCTTGGATATAACTGACCTCAGCTTCTTAATATCAAGCGGCACAATGCTATCAATTGTCCCAGTGCTGTAAGCGTAAATGTATTCGTTGATGATCTTTGAAACAAATGCTGGGGCTACCAATATCAGGAATAGCAGACTCTCTTTCATTATCCTGGAATCTGAGTCACTTGCAGCCAGTGATGCGATATATGAACGCAGCAAGTGCATACGGTTATCACTAAGCTCTTCAATTGCTGATGCTACCAAAATACCAGTATCCGTTAATTCGTAGAATGGCACTCCTTCTAACTGAAGTGCTTTCGGCCCCCTCCTCAAGGGCAGCCTGCCACCCTCCCTTACCACACCTGCTGGAATGAGAACTTCGTCAAGGTCGCGGAATATGCCTGAGTAGATGTTTTGCCATAAGATACCGTGTTGCTTGGCAATGGCATGTGCTATTGACGTCCTCGTGCGAAGGTCTGGACTCTGCTCTGTGGCCAGATGTGCAATGATGCCGCGCTGCCTCTTTGCCTCGCCGGTAAATTTGTTCTTGCGGGTCTTAAAGGTGTCAAATATGGCAATAGTTGATTTTTTCACTTGCACAAAAGCACCATCCGCAAGGTTAATTTTTACATCAATCTGTTAATATTTTAATTTGTTGTTTTTTGAAATATATTTCAATAGGTGTACTATATATTATACCCAAAAAAATCAGGGGCTCTTCCAAATAAACTCAACACACTTTCTTTAGATAATTATCCTGTCCCCTAAGGTATTTTGTTCATTATATTATAAATTTTATATTATGGGCAAAGATCCTTGAATCCTTTTATTGATGCATACCAGACCTTAGGCAGTGGCAACACGAGGTACGATAATCGTAATAGAGGGTACAGATAAGGCTGGCAAGGGTAGCCAGTCTCGCATGCTTGTAGAGACCCTGAAGGCCTCCGGCAAGATTTGTGTCATTCTGGACTTTCCTGACTACACTACACCAATTGGAATGGAAATAAAAGCATTCCTTGAGGGTAAGCGCGATTATCCCTCAGAGGTCAAGCACTTACTGTTCTCCGCAAACAGATGGGAAAAAAAGAAAGAGATCGAGAGCATGCTCGAAAACGGTACGATTATTATCATGAATCGTTACTGGCAGTCAAACCTTGTATACGGCGTGGCAAACGGCATGGACATTAACTGGCTTCTTCTGCTAGACAAGGGCTTGCCAAAAGAAGATGTTGTACTTTTGATCTTGGTCAATCCAAGCATATCTGCCAAGCGCGCTGAGAGACAGGATACATTTGAATCCGATACTCTGCTAGCTACAAATGCCTATAAAAACTACCTGAAGTTTGCAAAGCAGTATCAATGGAAGGTTATTGATGGGTCAAAGAGTAAGGAGCAGGTCCATCAGGAAATAATGAAAATAATAAGGAAAGAACTCAAAGTTTAAGTCTCCTTCTCTTATGATACAAAACAAGTAATCAATATGGATTTCGCAGGCGAAATAACAGATCCCATCCATAGATACATCCGATTTTCGCTGGTTGAAAAACAACTGATCGATAGCCCTGCTTTTCAGCGCTTGCGGAGAATAAGACAGCTAGCTGGCGCACACCTAGTGTACCCAAGCGCACAGCATTCGCGCTTTGAACACTCCCTTGGTGCAATGCATATCGCCGGTCTTGCAGGGGAAACACTGCTTGGCAAGGGATACATCGATCATGCCGAAATCGTACAGGACCTGCGACTTGCCGCGTTGCTGCACGATATTGGGCATGGACCTTTTTCACACCTGTTCGAAGAGGTACTTGAGTATCGTTGTAATACCAGCCATGAGGATCTTGGAAAAAAGATTATAATGCAAAGTGAGATTGCTGACATTTTGGGAAGATACGGCTACAACGCACACCAGATATGTCGGCTCTCATTCGGTCAGTCAAAGGTTAATTTCATGAATGAGATCATTTCTGGTGGACTGTCTGCAGACATCATGGACTATTTACCTCGAGATGGGCTTTTCACGGGTGCAGAGTATGCCAAGCTAGACTACCACCGGCTTGTAAGTTCTCTTGAAGTTTCGAAGAACCGACTTGCAATAAACAGGTCTGCTCTCAACTCCCTTGAATCAATGCTGATCTCACGCTATGAAATGTTTAAGGCAGTCTATTTTCATAAGACAGTTAGATCTGCTGAAGTAATGCTCCTGCGTTCGATGATTTCCGCAGACGAAGCTCTTGTATTGACGGATACTTCGCTGCATAACTACCTTGCGCTAACAGATGAAGCCACACTTGAGCGACTGTGTGCACTTTCCGGCAAGTATGCATTTTCCGGCAAGATGGCTCAAGATTACCGCGACAGGAGGCTACTTAAGAGTGTCTACGAAAAGTTCTTGCATAAACGCGATAGACAAAGGATGGATAGAAAAGCATTGGAGGCACTTTCCTCTCATATTGCTAATGTAGCAGGTGTCAATAGCAACTATGTCTTTGTCGATGTATCTCGTGCTCCTTCGATGCCCCTGACTCCAAGTAAAGAAGAGATGTATTCCGTATTAGTTGTAGATAAAGATCGGGTATATGAGATGCCTATGTCAGAGATTCCACTTGTAGAATCCATCTCAGGATTCTTTGACATGTTACGAGTCTATACTACTGCAGAGAACCGTGATAAAGTGGAGGGAGCTATTAAAAAGGTGCTTGGAGATCAAGGCATACTGAATATGGGGGCTGGTAAGATTCACGCAGGCTAGGTATCGGATTGTAATCAAATTATCTGGGAAAGCGTTTGGTGATGAATCTGCATACGAACTGAAGAGGTATGCTAGTATGCTGAGCAAAATAAGCGAGAGAGTGCAACCAGTGGTTGTAGCTGGCGGGGGGAAGTTTGCGCGTCATTACATCTCTACCGCAAGAAGTTTTGGCTCGGACGAAGCATCTTTGGACATAATAGGCATAGAGGTTTCAAGGTTGAATGCAAGACTCTTGATTCTTGCGCTTGGCGATCAGGCATACCCTGCAGTCCCTGAAGACTTGGAGCAGGTGAGCAAGGCTATAACAACCAGCAGAATAGTTGTGACAGGCGGCCTACATCCTGGGCAGAGCACAAATGCAACAGCTGCACTTATTGCTGAAAAAGTCAAAGCTTCGAAGTTTCTCAACGCAACAGATGTTGATGGTATTTATGATTCCGATCCCAACAAAAACAAGAACGCCAAGCTATTCAACGAAATAACTGTCAAAAAGTGCATAGACCTATTGGGATCTGAAGATTCGGCTGCAGGCGCTTATGACTTGATGGACATTGTTGCGCTTAAGGTGATAGAGCGGAGCAAAATACCTACAGTAGTAGTAAAGTCCGATCCTGTAGTGATTGAGAAGGCAATTTCTGGTAATAACCTAGGGACACGCATTATTGTATGATTTTAGCTGTAATAATTTTGGTCATCGCCTGACCTTTGCTACTACTACTATTAATCACTTGTACACAGACTATTACCATTTTTTCTCTCTTTTTTCTGACCGTTCAAATTAGTGTATTGCGCTTACGATACTGTCTTGATTTCGCCAGTAAATTCTTGCATACCATCTGCAAGCATCCTTTTGTAAGCTTCTTCTCCCTGTTCAATTGGCATAGGTTTTGATTGAGCCTTTGCATAGCCATCCTTATCGCAAATAAAAAGCATTGACTCCTTATCATTAGTCATCTTGCCGACCAGCTCTTCTTCGCCCACAGGTTCGAACCCTGTTGTACCTTGCTTGATGGTATAGGTTAACATAGCAAAGCCCGTGTAATCAAACAACCTCATCTGAGCTTTCTGAGCTCTCTCACGTCCTATGTTCGCAGCTTTGTGGTATTGCAACCTGCAGCAATTTTTCTTGTACTGACTAGTATAAGCATTTGGATTAATCGACAGCTTTAAAGCGTTGACGAACACGAAAAGGGTACCTGTGAATACAAAGGTTATTTATGTAGCAGCTGGCTGCATTGCAGCAGCCGCTATAGCTGTTTTTTTTATTATGGGGATGGGAAATTTTAGGCCTCTTGGCAATAATGAGGCTCTTCCTAGCGAATCCCAGACTCAGATTGCCGACCTACAACTAGGACTCCAGGACATCGTAGTTGAGGCAACAGACGAAGAGAATGCAACTGTACAGGTCGTCTTTGACGTTCATAATCCTAACAGGAGCACCTCCCTTCTTGAAATGATCCACTATACTCTGAATGTGGGTCAGTATCAGATGACAACTGGGGATATTGGAATAAGCCCTGAAGGTTTTGTAGCCGGACAAGAGGACATATTCCCGATAGTTGGCAACAGTACTGTCACTCTTAAAGACACAAAGGTTGCAGTTCGTAACAACCTAACTGCCAGTAGCTGGGATAGCATGGTAGATGGCACTGGCCAGTACCGCGTTGAGGGAAGCTATTCCTACAGGTTGACTGGATCAAACTTCCAAACAAGTTACTTTGAGAAAGAGTTTGCATTGACATTTCCTTGACATTTTATGATATTATCATAGTATGCTATAATGCAATTCAAAAAGGTATTAAGTTTCCTACAGGGCTCCACGATATAATATGGCTGAAGAAATATTCATGTTTGCCGTAACTGCAGGAGTATTTGTATTCCTTGTGGGTGTGTTGTTTGGCTCAAGGGCAAGAAGGTATAGCCAAGGGTACGCAACGTCTCAGAGTCATAGTGAGCATACATAGCTACAGAACACTTCTATATTTTCGTAAGAATTATTTTTTGGGTTTAAAGATCTCTTCTAATATAAAGCCTGAGCCTTCTTCTTTTACCTTCTTTCTTGCATAACATCTTTCAAAGTATTTGCAAGTTGTACATAGGTTGGATGGTTCGACTATTGGAACTCTATTTTCTTTTAGTAGTGTGCTGAGTACCCTTGCCCTTCTAACAATTTCTTCAAACATCCTATTATTTTTGGTCACAGAGAACTCGACCATCTTGCCCTCCTCGGTCATGTAGATCAAAAAACCCTCATCCTTGTTAAATGCAAAGAGACATGCATTAAGATATAACATGTGCTGTGGGTGTGGAACCTCTGGTAAGGTAGGCACAATCTCAAATCTTACGATAAACTCATCGGCCATTATCATGTCTGCATTAACTTCGAGCGCTAGGGTATCAATCTTATATTCGCCGCGAATGTTGCTCAGTGAATGGCGCATACAATTTCCAAGCAAGCTTGAGACCTTTGCCGCATTATCTGAAGGTAGCGAGTCCTTACGCTCATAGTATGCAAATCTTGTGCAGCCCGATGCTTCTATTGCATGGATCCTATCGTAGTTAGTTTTGTCTATTTTAACACTCAGATTCTTGTATATATCGTCAATGGCATCTTCTATAATTTGATGCAGGTTCTTGCCACCTACCATATGAATATGGTGTAACACGCTGCAGTGCTATATATTATATTGACCGCCTTCTTAATTTCCAGTTTTTGGTTTAGAAAGAGTATTTCTGTTGCAAACAAAGGCAGAATTTCTATTAGTTCATGAAAAGATTGTTATGATGTGTCAAATGGATCAATTAATGAATAGATGGTATAGTTAAATTGTTGTCTCTGTATTGGCGGAGGATATGTTGCCTTTTGATTCTTAATGATACTAAATTTGCTGCAAAAAGCTTCTTTTACTAATGTAACTACGAAGACTTAGAGAGCCGATAAAAACACCTTACCGGTAGATTAAACTTTATATGATGATGATAAATAATACTCTTAAGAACAAAGGTATCTACAGATAACAGGAGCAGTAAAGGAAAATACCTGCGCTCAACTATTAGACGGGACCGCTCCTCGTTGCTTATTATTATTAGGAAATTTTTCACTGTCATTGAGAGTTTGATTTGAGCAATTAAAAGCCACTCTTAATTGGATCATCTGGCTTGATTATTTCGCGTAAGAGGGTGGTGGCATATGATCCTTTAGGCAGCTTGAATGACACCTTTAGTGGATCTCGTTTATAGCAAAAATCTGTGCACGATAGTGGAGCCTGTCTAAAGCCTCCCTGGTGGCTCAGTTCTTGCATCTCCTTTATGTAAAAATCCTTTGCATCCACTTCTTCCTCTTGTAGTATTGCTTTTGTGATGCTTTCAAATCTGCCCCTGCCCGGTTGAAAGGTATACCCTGCCATCCTTATTGCCGGAACCAATCTTACATTTGAGCTCGGATAGTACTTGATTATTCTACCAAAGGTTGCAGGCCCCTCCATTTCAAAGCACAGGTCTCCTGTCTGTGGTTGCAACAGATCTTCCCCTGCCATGACGGCTCTGCTAAGGCATATGTTGAAAATATACGCTTGATATGCTTGGACGAATAGTCTCCGTATTGTGATCGGTATAGCACGTAGCGCTGCAATGCTATCTTTGCCAGCGACCAACGCCGACAGCGCTTGCCGCTCAATGTCCATGCCTCTCGGAAGCATCTTGAGCACCTGCCGATAGTTGCTTGGATCAGAGCACCTGTTTCTGATTTCCTTGCTCATTTGAGTATCAAATTCAGTGGTGTAGGAGAGCAACAGCTGGACAGCATGTAAAAAGTTGCGCTTGATGATTTCCCTACCCACAAGGTGGGTCACCAATCTTTCGCTGCCGAATCTCTGAAGACCGTAAAAATTGCCTACCTTGCCTATCTGTGAAATAAAGCCAGAGAGATCTGATGATTGGGCATTGTAGATCCTTATCTCAAACTTGTTGCCTGCAAGGAATTTTTTGTCAAGTGGGTATTTGGTGAAACCTTTCAATATAAGCCGTGTATGTCTGCTTTTCAGCTCTGCAGGCGGATTTCTCATTACTCGGTCGGTACCTGCATACTGTGTTGTTACAGCCTTAGCATCTTTTATGCCCATTATCCTAAACTTCCTGTGTAAATCTCGCTCAATTTCAAATAGGGCATGGTTTGAATCTATGTCCCGCTTTTCAAGAGTATAAAGGGGGTAACGGTGACTTTCAGTATATAATGGAGAGATGTGGAGCGATTCATCTATCAGCTCGGATACCACAAACCCTTCGCTCCCCTGTTTTATAGACCCGCCTGTTCCGACAAAGCTCGTGCAGTAGCAGTCCATGCCTGCCTGTGAGTCGATCCTGGGGATAGAGGTCATTTGTGAGTTTTAGTCCTATCTCTCCTACTTGTTGGTCTTCTTTCTTGCAATTTCATTCTTTCTTATATCCCACTATGACTGTTTAACCTGATATTCTTAACCGAATTCGATCAATTTTTCTTTATCGGTATTTTTGTTGGATCCTAGATTAATAGATCCCCTAGGTGGTGAACTAGCTTGACGCACTCTAACACTAGTTCAAAGCCGCTTATCATGAAAGGGGAGAAGAGATAGAAGATGATGATAATAATGTGACATTAGTATTCCGCAAAGATCATTTTTTAGCCTGTGACTAACATACAATTCTATAAGACAATGAGTAACGAACTACAACCTCTTGAAATTGAAGTTCGAAAATGGGATGCACATTCATTTACCATAGAAGGCGTA
>JGI10213J12805_10006320_pt1 | contig 11239 bp, 12 predicted proteins | sample WisNatreferecore_FD_12805 | JGI IMG/M metagenome (IMG submission 12805)
GGCCCAAAATCGCATATACGTCGATTATAGACTTATAAGGCCTATTTGGTTCAACAGGTTGATTCTTAAGGGTAAAAATGAACGATTTTGTAGCACTTATAACCCTTTGGAAATAAGAGGTTTACCTCGCTAATGGATAGTACTTATTTTGCGGTTTTATGAATAAGATTCCGTAGAATCCCTATTTGATATAAATCACTTGCAGTCTATTTTGTTCTCAAATCGACAGTCTATGAAAGCTATTTTAACCACTATCCTGTTAACCTGCGCAATGACAACTTCATTTAGTTCACCTCTTCCTGTCGGAACTAAACAGAAGGCGCTTCAAATCAATTCAAAATCTACTGCATTTGAATTTGGAACGATCCATGTGCACCGTCAGGCAGACGGAGTAACGCTTTCCTGGAACGTTTCAGACAATTCAGTTGTAGCAGGCTTTTATGTTCAAAGGTCGCACGACGGTACGAATTATGTGATGGTTGGAACAGTGCCAGGAGAAAGTACGGGTTCATGGTATCGTTACAATGATGAATCGGTATTCCCTGGGTTTATAAATTATCGTCTTGTTGCCGTATTGAATGATGGAACTGAAGTCATGTCGCCCGTTCAATCGATAAGAATATTAAGGAAAAAATAAGCTTGAGGAGGGTTGGAAGCTTATGCTTCCAACCATTTTTAATATATCAATCCATCCCCATGAAGAAAGTTTTACCTATCGTTGTTTTTCTTTTCTCGCTGGTAAAGCTGGAAGGACAAATAACCGTACCTATAATTAAAGCCAACTTTGGGGTTGACGCGGATCTTCGCGCCAATTTCTTTAATGGCTTTTTGCAAGGGGGGAATGATGATTGGTTTAACAACCTGCTTGGGGGAGGCGGCATCGGTATAATAGACACCACAGGTGCGACCGCTCTCATCGCTCGATATAATGCAATCCCAGCTTCAAGAATGCAGCCTTTCTTTAGAGGAATGCGTTACACCCAATTCCAGGTGGTGAACGGCGTCATGCTTATTGATGGGCTCTTTATTCGCGACCATCATGGGGATGATTCAACTGTGTTTGCAGCCGGTAGTAATAAGAATGGAATGACTCCGGCAACTTGGACAACACCGGTTTCGCAGGGTATTCCTGATAAGAATGATATCCTCGATATGATGGTCCATGTTCGTAGGGCTGGACCAAATACAACTGATTCAATGTGGATGTTTGGTGGTGTTTCAATAGAGAATACTACAGGTAACAGATATTTCGACTTTGAAATGTACCAGACCGATATTTATTATGACAAACCCAGTTTGAGGTTTTATAATTACGGTCCGGACGCGGGTCATACTTCCTGGACATTTGATGCGGGGGGAAATATTCTTACTACCGGGGATATAATTTTTACTGCCGAGTATGGCACTGCTGGCCTGGCGGTATTGGAAGCAAGAATCTGGGTTGATCAGTCCGCTCTTTCAATCACTCCAGCAGCATTCAATTGGGGTGGACAGTTTGATGGTGCCAGTGCCAGTGCCGTATATGGGTATGCGAGTATCGTACCCAAAACTGCAGGGGCTTTCTATACCGGTCTGCAATGTGGCAACAATACCTGGGCAGGTCATTTCCAGGTGGTAAGGCAGGACAATTCACTTTCGGTGAATTATGCTTCGAAACAGTATATGGAATTCTCGGTCAACCTTACCAAGCTTGGATTGGATCCATTGGTTAGCATGGGTGATGCTTGCGGTATGCCATTCAGGAGAATTCTTGCCAAAACAAGGGCCTCTACATCGTTCACAGCCGAATTGAAAGACTTCGTTGGACCATTTAATTTCTTCAGAGCACCTCGTGCCGATGCTATGGCCGATGTTCCAATATTTTGCGGCTCTTCAGGAATCAGCAATATATCTGTGCAGAATCCAATCTTTACATCTGTATATACCTGGAGGACACCGAATGGACATATCGTGAGTGATACTTTAGGGCCTTCTATCACCGTTGATCAACCCGGTATGTATATAGTTAGCCAGCAGCTGTTGGACAGTTGCGGTTTTGTGTATGCGATGGATACAGTGATTGTTTATACTGATCCATCCTGTGTGATCCTTAAATCAAGGTTCACAGAATTTGGTGGCTCGCAGAAATCAGCGCTCGTCAATCTCAATTGGAAAGTCGCCAATAACCAAAGCGCGAAATATTTTGAACTCGAAAGAAGTACAGATTTTTCCTATTTCGAATCAGTCGGAAGGATAGATGCATTGCATAACCAGGTCTACGCGTCTTATCAACTCGCAGATAATATTAATAACATTCAATCCAAAACCGTTTACTACCGCATCAAAATGGTGGATGACAATGGGAATGTTGAATACAGCAAGATCATTGCCTTTGCACTTTCGACTGTTAAACATGCTGAAATGCGCATTACGCCAAATCCGGCAGACAAAATGGTTCAGATTAGCGTAAACAGTCCCGGTAATTCCTCATCAAAGATCATGATCTATGATATGATGGGTAAATTGGTTCGTAGCATGGAAGTTAACCTTCAGGATGGCGCGAACGTATTTACCATCGATGATCTGGATCGATTCAGCAAAGGAATCTACATGGTGAAAGTTTCCTTGCCGGGTGTTATTCTTGCCCAAAAATTAATGATCCAAAAGTAATCAACGATCGGCCAGGAAAAAGTCTCGTTGGAATTACTCTGTACATTTGCCTAAATGTACACCCTCAAGAAATCGCTTGGACAGCACTTTCTTCGTGATGAAAACATTTCCCGGAAGATCGTTCATGCTCTGAGTGAATATCCCTTTCAACAATTGCTTGAAATTGGACCGGGCGGAGGCGCCTTGACAAAACATCTGTTAAATCTGCCTGGAATTAGCTTTAAATGCGTTGAACTGGACGAAGAAAAAGTAAATTGGCTTCTCAACGAGTATCCTCAGTTAAAAGACAGGATCATTCACCAGAGCTTTCTCGATATGGAAAAACCCTTCGAAGGAAATTTTACAGTCGTAGGGAACTTCCCCTATAATATCTCTTCCCAAATCGTATTCAAGATCCTTGAATGGAAAGATTGTGTTGAATGTATGGTTGGTATGTTCCAGAAAGAAGTAGCACAGCGCATCGCGGCCAAGGCAGGAAATAAAACTTACGGAATTCTAAGCGTATTGGCACAGGCATTCTTTCAAGTGGAATATTTGTTCGAAGTAGGTGAGAAATCTTTCAATCCACCTCCCAAAGTCAAAAGCGCCGTCATTCGTTTTCTTCCAAGGAAGGTTCCGATAGCAATGAAAAGCGAAAAGGTATTTTTTCAATTGGTAAAAGCAGCGTTTAATCAAAGAAGAAAGACTCTACGGAATGCAGTAAAGTCTCTATTTGATACGGAGATCTTAAAGGATCCAATATTTGACAAAAGGGCAGAACAATTAAGTATTGAAGATTTTGCCAAATTAAGTTTTCAGATGAAATAGAAAGGGATGATGAGAACAGTTATTATCACCGCAAAGGCACATGAGTATCTTATCCGTCAATTGGAGCAGAGAGGACTCCAGGTTGAATACGCTCCGCAGATCAGCTATGACGAATTGTATTCAAAGATGAATAATGTAGAAGGATTGGTCGTTACCACGAGGGTGAAGATTGACAAGAATATTATTGACAATGCCCCGAACCTGAAATGGATCGGCCGATTAGGAAGCGGAATGGAATTGATAGACGTGGATTATGCGGAAAGTAAGGGGATAAAATGCCTGAGTAGCCCGGAGGGAAACCGGAACGCGGTTGCTGAACATGCTTTGGCGATGTTGCTCGGCCTAATGAATAAGATCAACCATAGCATGAAAGAAGTGAAAGAAGGAACCTGGTTGAGGGAAGAAAACAGGGGTATTGAATTAAGCGGAAAAACGGTTGGTCTTATCGGTTATGGGAATACGGGAAGTAGTTTCGCTAAATTGCTTTCTTCATTTAATGTGACGATACTTGCTTACGACAAATACAAGTTTGGATTTGGGAAGGGGAGCATAAAGGAAGCGAGCCCCGAGCAATTGGCGAGATATGCGGAAGTGATCAGTCTACATGTGCCGTTGACAGAAGAGACCTTTCATCTTGCCAATGATTCTTTTTTCAATGCGCTGCAGAGAAAGCCTTATTTCATAAACACTTCGAGAGGAAAGGTGCAGGATACTGCCGCCATCATTCGTGCATTGCAATCAGGCAAGATCGCTGGTGCAGCAATGGATGTGTTGGAAAACGAAAAACTGGAATCCTATACACCTGCAGAAAAAGAACAACTTGAATGGTTATTGCAGCAACCCAACGTGATCGTTACTCCCCATATCGCGGGTTATAGCGCTGAGGCGTTTTATAGAATGAGTGAGGTGTTGTTGACGAAGTTGGGAATTTGATGGGGACATTCTTGGATGGCTTGATTGTTCGATGGTTAGATGATTACAAGAATACTTCAACAATCACGCAATGCAACAATCAATCAATCTAACCATCGAACCGTTGAACAATATTAATCTCCTGTTAATATCGCATAACCGCATTTTTCTTTCACATTTTATTGCAACAACCTGTTTTCTTAATTAGGAAATTAGGAGAAACCTTTTTATGAAAAGATATTTACTTCTCCTATTACTTTATTCTTTGTTATTTTATGGATGCGGTTCCTGGCTTATTAATCGCGAAGACCGATTGATAGGTCGTTGGAAATTAGCAAGTGCAGCTAAACTTCGAATTTTTAATCAAGACCCGATCTCTACCGGTTATGAACAGGGAATATTTTCGTTCTATGACAACGGTCAGGCCAAATATTCGGAAGGATCGCTGGAAATGGAGGGTAGCTGGCGACTTCGATCTGTTAGTAACGGTGGCTACGACATGTACGGCAATCTGAATTCCCATAGTCGAACCGTGTTCACTGTGCACCTGGTGAATTTTCAATCGAATAAGGTCCTGAATCTCGACTTCGATGATTGCCGGTTCAATGGTAGAAACCGGTTTACCGCTGAGTACGAAACATTTAGCTATTCATATCGCTACATTTTTGAACGGTATTAAAAGCGCGATATTTAAAAATAAGTTCTACTTTTGTCGATATAAAATACTGCAACGCTTCAGTACCAGCTGGGGCGTTGTTATTTTTTTCTGTTTGTGAATCAATGATACCTGCTTCAGGTATAAAATGGAGGATATGACTAACGGAATTCTTTATGTAACGAAGCACACTCTTGAAAAGATGAAGTTGGAGCTGCAGCACATGCGTGCTGTGGAGCGGCCTGCTGCATCCCGTGCAATTGCCGAGGCAAGAGAAAAAGGCGACCTGAAAGAAAATGCAGAATACGATGCTGCAAAGGAAACCCAGGGCATACTCGAAGCGAAGATCAAGAAGCTGGAAAGTGATATCGCTACTGCAAGGATAGTGGATGAAAATTCCGTTGATACAAGCAAGGTTTCTTTGTTAACGAAAGTAACTGTCACCAACCTGAATACAAAAAAGCAGCAGACTTACCAGATCGTTTCAGAAAAAGAGGCAGACCTCAAAGTTGGTAAGATTTCTGTTAACTCACCGATCGGAAGTGGATTATTGGGAAAGGTAGTGGGCGATGTCGCTGAAGTGCAGGTGCCTGCCGGGGTATTGAAATTCAAAATTGAGAATATAACGATATAAGCTTCACGCTCGATTCTAATTATTGATTATTGATTATTAATTATTAATTATTGACGAATGGCTAGTTTTCAATAATCAATAATCGCTGCCTGTCGGAAGGCAGGAATAATTAATAATCAGCTCATGACTATATTTTCAAAAATCATCGCCGGAGAAATTCCATCGTACAAAATTGCAGAGAATGAAAAGTTCTTTGCATTCCTGGATATCTTTCCTTTGGTCGAAGGGCATACGCTCGTGATCCCAAAAATTGAGATTGATAAGTTCTTCGATGTGCCTGATGAATATTTGTCTGAGATGCTGGTATTTGCGAAACCAATTGCACATGCAATTGAAAAATCGTTTAAGTGCAATCGCTGTGGTATTTCCGTGATTGGGCTCGAAGTTCCCCATGCACATCTTCACCTTGTTCCGATCAACGGAATCAATGACCTAAATTTCACCCGCGGAAAAATGAAGGTGACACCGGAGAAATTGAAAATTGCGCAGGAGAAAATTATTTCAAATTTGAAATTCTAAATTTCGATTTGCTCAAGAGTTACTGCATTAACATTATTGCCGCCATAGTTTCAATTCCTTCCCAAAGAAAGCCAATTAATACATTTTCATTTTCTGCATGTTGGTTATTGTCGTAATTGACAACAGGAACGGAGACGAGTTTAGCTCCGAGTTTTTCTTCGAACACAATTAAAGGAAGACTCCCACCGGCAGAAGGCAGAAGAACTACAGGATAATCAACTGTAGATTGAACAGCTTTTATTACCTGTTGCGCAATTGGAAGATCCATTGGCGTTCTTTGCGCATTATAGCCAACTCCCGAATTGATGCGTATGATTTTCGGATATTTTAGTCTTTCATCATCGGTTGGATCCCGATCAAGCACTTTGTATCCTTTGGATTCGATATAACGGATGACTTTGTTTATCTGTCGTTGTACATCATTACCCAATACAAGTCTCAGGTCAATTGCGGCTTCTGCTTTTGTAGGAATGATATTGGCGGACATTGCTCCTACGTTGGCGCTATGAATGCCATTAATATTCAATGTAGGCAGATGCAGCAGCTCGAGAAATGATTTTCCGTTGCCTTCCGGTTGGGCAATGCCCAGCTCTTTTTGCAGAGTTCCGGCGATATCCGGGATTCTTGCTAGCGCCTGTTTTTCGGTTGTTGATAAGGGAATGACGTCTTCATAAAACCCGGGAATTACTACTTTGCCTGTGCTGTCTTTCATACCTGCCAGTAATTCCACCAACATTCTTGCCGGGTTAGGTGCCCAATTGCCATAGTTGCCGCTATGCAATGGTCTTTTTGGACCAAATACCGTAAGCGCAAGATTAACATCCCCCCGAACTCCAAACTGAACCAATTTTCTACCTGAAACATGTCTCGGACCATCAGCAATGATCCAGATATCGGCGGTCAGTTTCGATTTATGCTTTTCAAAAATCTCTGCAATATGAGTTGAGCCCAATTCTTCCTCTCCTTCAAAAAAGAAAATGATATTATTAGTTAGAGGGATTTTGCTGGATACCAGTGCGTCATAAGCATTCAGAATCGTCATAACTCCTGCCTTATCATCGGCACTACCTCGGCCAGATAAGCGCCATTGTGGATTGATGGGAGAACCGGGAGAATGATTAATTATCTTCCCACCTCTTTCAACCGGATCCGTAAGGAAAACTGGTTCAAATGGTTTTAATCCGTTTGCCCATTGGGCTGGATTGACGGGTTGGCCATCATAATGTGCATAGAGTGCGATTGTCCTTTTTGCTCCGGGAACTTTGACCATTCCATAGACAGCTGGAGTAACGTTTGGACTGATCGCATCGAGAAGTTCCGCCTGGATGCCTCTTTTACGCATCATATCCCGAATAAAAGAAGCATTGCGAAGAATATTGGGAGTATCCCGGCTCACGTTGGGAATGGCTACGAATTCTTTATATTCCTCAATTATCCTTACTTCATTTTTCTGCCAGAATTCACGCACTTTGCCTATTGCATTTTGTGAAAATGTGGAAGCGGAATACAAAAAGATTATCAGAAGCATTATAGCTTTGGAGATACGTAGCATACAAATTATATTTCGATTATTATTTTACCCGGTGGCCATTCTTCGCAATAAAATCACCCCAGCCATTTAATTTCTTCTCATTCGATTTAATTGGACTCCTGTCCTGGAAATGATGGCAGACTGCTACGGCAAGAGCGTCGGAAGCGTCCAGGTATTTTAAGGTGGATGTTTTAAGGAGCATGATCTGCTGAAGCATTTTCCAAACCTGTTCTTTATCGGCATTGCCATTCCCAGTTATGGATTGTTTTACTTTCTTTGGAGAATACTCGAAAACCTCCAAGCCCGCATGCATAGCTGCCGCGATAGCGACGCCCTGGGCCCTTCCCAGTTTGAGCATGCTTTGAATATTCTTTCCAAAAAATGGAGCTTCCACTGCAAAACAATCCGGCTTATGTTCCTCAATAAGCAGTGTTATTTTTTCGTGGATGAGTTGGAGCCGATGGTAGTTATTTTTTTTGGAACTGAGTTTGAGGACGTTCATGTCGAGCAAGCGAATGTGTCTATTCTCCACTGAAATAATGCTATACCCCATCAACAAGGTTCCAGGATCGACGCCTAAAATTATTTTAGCTGTTTGTGGCAATTAGAGGTGGATTCAATTATTTTGTACAACTATTTGCGCTCGCTGAACAAAAATATCAAAATCTTCATCAATTATGTCCTGGGTCCACTGGTCTTTTGCCTGTTGATCTATTCAATTTATCGCCAGATTCAGCGGCAACCCGATTGGAAACAATCTCTCGAGCAAATAAAAAGAGCATTTGATTCAGCGGCTTTGGGTAAGTTATTAGCGGTATTTGGATTAATGTTCGTCAATTGGGGGATCGAAGCAAGGAAATGGCAGGTTGTCATTCGCCATTTACAGCCGATCAGTTTCTTTCGTTCATTCAAGGCAACATTCAGCGGAACCACCCTCGCATTCTTTACTCCTAACCGGATGGGCGAATATGTGGGCAGGGTTTGGTTTATCGATCCCGGAAACCGGATAAAAGCGGTATCGCTTACCATTGTAAGCAGCATGGGACAATTGCTGGTTACCCTGGTTATTGGGATAGCAGGGTTGATTTACATCAGGTCGATAGTAGCGGGAATTGGAGAGGACGAATCGGTCGTATTCTGGATAAATGCGGTATTATACATCTCGCTGGTGGCGGCCATTGTTTTAACATTACTTTATTTCAGGCTGGCCTGGATGGTAAAATGGATTGAAAAGATCCCCCGTATTGATAAATACGTGAACCACATCAGAGTTTTAGATAATTTTAACGCAACTATCCTCCTGCGCATATTGTCATTAAGTTTAGCGCGTTATCTCGTTTTTATAGCACAATATTTTTTGCTTTTTCAGGTTTTTGATGTTCAATTAAGCGTTCAAGAGGTATTCTGGTCTATCAGTGTGGTGTTTCTGGTTTTGGCGATTGTGCCGACTATAGCCTTGTTGACGGAGCTAGGTGTTCGGTGGAAAGTGAGCCTTGAACTGGTACAATTGTTTAGCAATAATATGGTGGGGATCCTGGCCACGTCCCTTACAGTTTGGATTATCAACCTGGTAATCCCGGCCTTGATCGGTAGTTTATTAATTTTGAATGTGAAGTTTTTCAGGAATAAAGAAAATAATCTAAAAAAAATCGAGCCCCGGCCTTAGGAAAGCACCGGCAATTAATAGAAAGAATCCATACATGAAACTCTTGAGGTCCTTTTTACTTGCAACTTCTGCTTTTGGTTTCCCCTTTCAGACTGGCGAGGATACCTCCTGCGCTATCAGAAATAATTCCTTTCAGGCAGGTGAGTCTGTGACCTATAAAGTCTTCTATTCCCTCGTTGCGAATATTGGGGCAGGGGAGGTGACTTTTTCCACCACACTGGAAAAACTTAATAACAAACCGGTGTATCATATGGTGGGCGATGGAAAAACTTATAGCTTCTACGATAAGATTTTTAAGGTGCGGGATAAATATGAATCATATATTGACACCGCGACCCTTCAGCCTCTCAAATTTGTGCGGAATGTGTACGAAGGAGGTTACAAAAAATACGAGAGCATAGCCTTTAATAAAACAACCAATACCGCCGTAACGAATGACGGCGTATACAAAACACCTCCCTGCATTCAGGATGTTTTAAGCTCCATTTACTACGCAAGGAATATCGATTTTGATAAATACAAGCCGGGAGATAAGATCCCTTTTTCCATCTTTCTCGATAACGAGGTATTCGATCTTTATATCCGCTATCTTGGAAAAGAAACCGTCAAAACAAAATACGGGAAATTTAAAGCCATCAAATTCAAACCGCTGTTGATCAAAGGAACACTGTTTGAAGGTGGAGAAAAAATGAATGTCTGGGTAACTGATGATCTCAACCGTATTCCCGTTCGCATTGAAAGCCCGATAACAGTGGGTAGTGTTAAGGTTGATCTGATCGGACACCGCAATCTGAGGTATCCATTATCTTCATTGATCAGTCTTCGTTGATCAGAGTTCCGATAATTTGAACAAATCCTTTTGTCTTACGCCTTTTTCTGTATGCTGAAGTGAACAACATTCAATATTCCGATCGTGTTCGAAGAATAACACATAATCTTTCTCGATAGCCTCTTTCAAAAAGGATTTCTTTTCCTGCAACGTTGTAAGCGGGAACATATCGTAGGCCATTACGTAGGGAACAGGGAGATGTCCGACAGATGGCATCAGGTCGGCCATGTACACCAGTGTTTTTCCGTTGTAATTTATTTGTGGCAACATCATTGCTTCGGTATGGCCATTTACCAGTCTCACCTGTATATTCTCAGTAAATGGAACAATCGTTGAAGATTCTGGAGCATCTATAAATTTCAAGTGACCACGTTCCTGGATGGGAAGAATATTTTCTTTGAGAAAGGATGCTTTCTCTCTGTCATTGGGTACCGTTGCCCATTTCCAGTGCCTTTCGTTGCTCCAGTAGGTTGCATTCTTAAATGCAGGCACCAGTTTGTCGCCTTCTTTATCAATACTACCGCCGCAATGATCGAAATGAAGATGAGTAAGGAATACATCGGTGATATCATTGCGGTTGAAGCCGTATTTATTCAGTGACTTGTCGAGGGAATCATCTCCGTGCAGATAATAATGGCTGAAGAATTTCGCATCCTGTTTGTTCCCTATTCCATTATCCACTAGAATTAACCTTTTTCCGTCTTCGATCAATAAGCATCGTAGTGCCCAGGTATTGAGATTGTTCTCATCGGCAGGATTAAGTTTATTCCAGATCGATTTGGGTACAACTCCAAACATTGCTCCTCCATCCAATTTGAAAAAGCCTGTGTCAATTGAATATAGTTTCATGAATTATGATAAAGCCGGTTTTCTTTGCTTTGCCGAAGTTAGTAACAACCAGATTAGCCCCAACAAGAAGAAAACGATCAATGCTAATATCGAGTTTCTCATATTTCCCGTAATACCTTCGATAAATCCAAAAGCAAACAGGCCGATAACAATTGCCAGTTTTTCAGTAACGTCATAAAAACTGAAGA
>JGI10213J12805_10089610_pt1 | contig 11150 bp, 12 predicted proteins | sample WisNatreferecore_FD_12805 | JGI IMG/M metagenome (IMG submission 12805)
TGGACTTCTTAAATCTAAGATAAAGGACAATGAACAACATGAATTACTAGATGTTACAATCAGAAACGCGAAAAGATTACAAAGACTTACAGATGATATACTTGATGTTACAAAAATTGAAAGTAAGTCATTAAAACTAAGTAAAGAAAAGTTTAACCTAAATGATGTAATTGTAAACTGTATAAATGATATAACACTGAACAGATACCTTAACAAGGGTCTTAAAGATGTAAAAATATTGTACGAACCTAAAGATATTTTTATAGAAGCAGACAAAGTACGAGTAGGTCAGGTTATTTCTAATCTTCTATCGAATGCACTTAAATTTACAAAAGAAGGAACCATATCAGTTATATCTAACGTACATAGTATTGAGAATAATAAAGAGGCTGCTGTTAGCATAAAGGATACTGGTCAGGGCATAGATCCTGATATGTTACCTAAATTATTTTCAAAGTTTACTACAAAATCTTTCTCTGGTACTGGCTTGGGATTATATATTTCCAAGAGCATAGTATAAGCTCATGGTGGTACTATATGGGCTGAAAATAATGTTGACGGAAAGAAAGGAGCCACATTTAGTTTTAGTCTTCCTCTAAATAAATAGGAACATTAGTAAAAGCTAAAACTTATACTGTTATAATAATATATGTAATAGTGACATTCAAAGAGTTACAGAGGTTAATCCAATCACATTCAAATTCGGAGTAAATAAAATTATTTGATAGAATAAAGAACAAACCATTCTGGATTTAGTATATTGATAACTATAAACAGCAAGACATCAAGACTAAAGGAGATTGCTGCTTTAATCATATCATAAAAGCCTGTCAAAAAAGTAAAAGTTAAGAACTATAGTTTGATTACACATCAAATTTGCTCAATTCATTTAAAAAAAGCTTTATTGCAGATATTTCTAATCCATTAAATGATTCGTTTAAACAAGCATCTACGGGTCAAAAAGGCAACTGGGCCAGGGGTTAGAGATTTTGAGGTTTATGACATAGCTATGAACAGAAAAATACCTATAGATAACTTCGACCAAGTAAATATTGCATAAAATGCATAGCTTAAAAATTGAAGAGCGAAGAAGAAAAATTGCTTCTTTATTAGCACAATCACTCACAGAGTCAGAGATAGGTGAGGCTTTGAATGTAGATCAATCTACTATTAGCAGAGATATTAAAGCACTAAAAGAACAGAGTCAGCAATTTGTCTATGATTTAGCAAAATCTGATTTAGCTTATTATTATAAGCAATGTATTGATGGAATTGAAGAAGTTAAGAGAAAAGCATGGGAAGCATACAGAAGTAATGATTCTTCATTATTACTAAAACCAAAAGACAAACTTTTAGCTTTGAAGCTAGCAAAAGAATGTGATGAAGTCAAGTTTGCTTTGTTCAAAGATGATCCTTCTGTTATGAATCTAAAGTCATTGGAGGAAAGATTAAACAAAATTGAATCAGATAGACAGATCAGTCAATAATCTATCTAAAAGATTAGGAGAAATAGAATTACAAGAAACTATTGACCAACAAAAAATAGACCCTGAAATAAGAGCTAAAGAAAGATTCCAAGAATACAAAGAACACTGGTATTTTTCATAAATCCAGTTGGTATATGCGTGGATTAAATGCATATGATGGACAAGGTTGTAATGGGTTTACAGGCTGTATTTCAGAATGCAAGTTTTTTGCAGCGGAGGGGAAGTTAGAGGAGTATGAAGGATTTAGTTAGTTGTATGAATAGACATATTCCCCGGTAGAGATCCCTCACGAACGATAGAATCTAGAGCAATTGTTTCAATTCATGATCAGGATAACTTCAAACAAACTGAAAATGGAAAGTTTCACTTTCTATTTCTCATATTTGTCAGGTTATATAGATGGCTACTATCTCTATATACTATGTAATTTGTGTCTAATTCCTCGTTTAACCAATCATGAATCCACTTTATTCTAATAGGCTGGAAGACTTCTACTTTCTTTACACCTTTAACTGACTGTATCTTTTTTATTATTGACTCAATATCGAAAGCATTTTCGATATGAAAGTTGATTATTATTCTGTCTTCAAAACTGAATGATGGTAGTCTTAGAATGTAATCATTTAATTCAGAATAAGTAATTTGCTTCATGACGCTCCTACTCCAATTTGTATCTGTCTTGAGTATTACGGAAAAATAGTTGTAACCCTTCATCTTTGATGGATTGTGAATGATACTAAAATTTACTATAACATGATTGCTTTGCAATTTTCGATTCTTCTAATTACGGTTCTTTGTGAAGCAGAAGCTTTCTTCGCGATATCAAGATATTTCATCCTTGGATTTATGAGTAAACATTTTATGATTTTGAAGTCTATTTTAAGTAATTTAAATTTCTTTGATATTTCTGACAGATGCTTCCCAAGAAAAATATCAAGAATTGAAACATTGCTTCCTAAACTATGTATCAAGTTCTCTCGAAGAGAACCAACAAGATTATTATGATTATGAGATGACGACTGGTCCTCGCTATGCTTTATAGCCAGACCGAGAGCAGAGAATCCACCTATCGTATAGATATGCATATAGACATTTCCCCATTTTCTCAAATAATTGGCTATTTTTTCATCGATATCATCATTATTGTCATTATTATCATCATGTCCTAATACAACGGTAAGAACTTTGTCATAGCCTAAAAAGGAAAAATTCACGACAGTTGTGAACTGTTCTATTACTTTGCTTGAAACTAGATTATTGACTCTTTTCTTGGCTGTATTAGTGCTTATGTTAAGAGTATGTCCTATACTGCGATAAGAGGTTCTACAATTATTTACCAGTATTTTAGAATTTGTAAGTCTTTGCTGTCTATTCTTAAGTTTGCCAAATATAATGGATATTTTATGAGGTAAGCAACATAAAAAAGTGTCCATAATATGCATTTTGATTTGCACTAATCCTAAATCTAATAAACTCTAAATCGTTATTGTGAAAAATCGTAAAATAGAACATGAAACAATATCATCAGACGACAGCAGCAACAAGACCATTCAGTATCTTAGCGAGACAAGTGCCTTTGAATACAATTCCAAAGAGGTGAAACAGACTTGAAGAAAATAACTATTATACTAGTCACAATTTTCGCAGTGGTAGGGGGATTAGTGGGCATATCTCTTGTCTCTGGCTTGTTTGAGGATTCCGACATTGATTAAGAGGGGGAGTTTGTTCTCCAGACCGTTGAGGGTATGTTGCTTGTAGCAAATGACAATAAATTTAATAGCACAAATCCAGACATTAGATTGGCAGCCAATGCTTCAGAAGAATTGGTAATATTTAACAAGGACTCTTCACAGCATGACTTTGTAGTCAATGACTTAAACATAAAGTCTAAAATCCTAAATGAGGGTGAGAACTTCACTACGACTATAGTGGGAAATAAATCTGGCACCTATGAATACTACTGTTCACTCCATCCAGATGAGATGTGCGGCAAGATAATCGTGAGGGCATAGCGAAATGGAAGCAGACACTACAACAACAATTCTCATAACTGGTAGCACCGGAAATATTGGTAGTGAAATAATAAAACAACTTTTAGCCACTACCTATGATCTAAATCTTAAAGCAGCATTTCGTTCAGGAGATGCTAGCATCAATAATAGTAACAATAGTTCTGGCAAACAGAAGGATAAAGAAAGACTGCAACAAGTAGTAGTGATGGACTATAATAGACCAGAAACTATTGTGGAGGGTTTGAAGAATGTTGATAAATTATTCATACTTACTCCAACCCATCATAAAATGGTAGAATTCACATCGAATCTAGTGAATGGTGCAAAGAAAGCGGAAGGAAAAGGGGTCAAACACATAGTGAAACTATCTCATATAAGAGCAGATGCTGATGAACCTGAAATAACTATTACTACTTTACATAGACAAGCAGAAAAAGTTATTGAGGAATCAGGAATCCCGTATACATTTTTACGTCCAAACTTCTTTATGCAGAACTTTATCAATTTCTATGCTCAAATGATAAAAAATCAGGATTCTTTGAGCTTATCCGCTGGAGATGGGAAGGTAAGCTTCGTAGATATTAGAGATATTGCGTCTGTAGCAACAAGGGTTCTTACAGAAGACAACGATAAACACATAGGTAAGGTTTACACTCTCACAGGTCCGGAATCTCTTACCTACGCACAGACAGCAGCATTCTTTCACTTGAAGTAGGAAAGAAAATACATTACGAAAATATTTCAGAGGATCAAATGCGTCAACTGATTCGAAATTTCGGTATGAATGATTGGCATACTAATGTCTTGATAGAATTACTCAAAATTACAAGAGACGGATATTTATCTGAGGTATCCTCTGTGGTTGAATAAGTAATGGGAAAGAAACCAATATCCTTCTCCCAGTTCACCAAAGATTACGCTACTATTTTCAGATAGTGATTTAGTCATCAAGATAACAAGAAAAAGAGCATAAGGAGAAAGAGCAGGAGGGAGAGGGGAAGAAGAAAAGACTTCGCTATGACAACAATGACAATAACAGCATTAGCATCATTTTTTTCTCAAATTTATGACTTTGAACTGAACACGCATGCATAAATATATTCAATTTTTATATTTTGAAACCTGTTCTGATAACCATTTAATAATTTTGTGTTGAGATAACAGTAAAGCCATAATCAAAGGTTCTGTTGGAAAAGGTTCTCCTTTAGCATTTATTGTGATGGCATACTTATGACAGTCACTTAACATTTTTAAGAACAACTTTCTGTCTTCTTCTGACTTCAGGCTATCTGCGAATCCCTTCCATGATTCAATTTCTTTAGTTGCAATATCTTCATTTGGAAATAGACTCATTTGCTAATCACCTGTTTTGGATTCTTATCTTTTCTTTACCCTTCTTATCAATTGGAGTAGTACTCAACTGCATTCCACAACAGGGACAAAATACACCATTATGATACAAGTATATCTCGCACCTTCTACAATATTTCTTGCCAACAAGATAATGCGATTGACCTACCTCTATTCTTGAGTATATTTTTTCACAAATATTACGACAAACCATATGGGACATAGCAGTAAGATGATAGTTTCTTTATAATGAATGAGACACTATATGGAGAGGGAGAGAGAGAATAAGAACTGATAAGGGTTATAGGAGAAAAAGAACTTGCGGTAGCATATATATAGAAGGATGATGAGCGAGTCTCTTTTAATAGATAATGTTTTCTATAGGGCTATGATTATGCTTAGATAATTTCTATTCATGTGTACCGCTATTAAACTGATATCCGCAAAACATACAAAAAGATAATACACTCTGACGCCGCGACAAATTCGCAAAGCACGACGCCAGAGAGGATGGCTAGATATGTATTCGTTTGCTGGATATTTATTCAGTTAGTTTGTCTATTTTAATTTTATCTATATTCTTCTTTGATCGCCGTGTCTTCATACATACCATTATGATGTAATAGTTTCAAAATGAGACAAAGCTTCGGAGCCATTTAGATGAGACCACAGCCGGAAAGCAGGATATAACGTCAGAGATGGAGACTGCTCATTTACATAAGCCTACCATTAGTTGTAGATATGTCTGTATACTTGTTTTCGAGCAAACTATAGTTGTAAGGAACCTAGACACCATTTGACAGAATAAATATATTCGGACAGCATATTAGAACTAATAGTCATTTATCTCTTTAACCTTGAACTTAGTACGTCTGCTTTAGTCCTTCTTCTCTTTTTTCAGCTTGCTCACCTCTTCTAATGCTTCATTTAAGTATGTTTTCATCTTGGTAAGCTCATAAGTTGTATCATTTAGCTTGTTTAACGACTCCTCATATAAGTCGGTTAACTTTAAGAAACTATCAAACATCGATACATATTACATGACGGTTGGTTGACTTGTTGAATAAGTCGCTGTACCTATTGCTTGAATAGTATTTTGTGCTGTATCATCTTTTAACTCAGCTGCCCATGAATATTTCCTATCCACTATTACAACCGTGATTGATGTCTGTAATGATGGTTCAATATTCCTGATCCTGATATTCCTACTTTTGTTTTCTAATTGCTCAGCGATTCTTAAAACATAATCATCTTTAGGTATCAAAAAAGTGATTATAACTTTATGGTCTACTCGAACTTCCAGTAATATTGGTATAGTTTCAAGGTTAACGCTTCTACGAAACGCATTAGCTGAGGAAAATATAACCAATACCTCTTCTTTTGCAGACCTTAATAGATTCCAAGCTAGACTTAGCGCTTGAGCTGGATTATAAGTTCTATAATATCGTCTGGTGGTATGCCAGTCTCAATTTCTCTAACCTTGTATTCTCCTAGAATAGATTTATTCCACAATGTCTCAAAAAAATATTGTTGTTGTTGCACAATCTGTTTTGTATTGCTGCGGATTACCTCCGATGCCGTCATTCCCTTTTCATGTATTGTTGTTGTAACAAGATATGTATCATTACTAACATAAAAAGTCCCTCTAATTCCGTCTACATGACGGCTCATCAACTATGTCAATAAGTTTCTTGCAATAGTGAAGATTATCTTTTGTAATTTCAGATGCATCTTATCTTTATTTTGTTATTTCTTGCCTTGTCAATAGATAACTTTATTCTTTCAATATCTAAAGCTAAGCTAGGACGTGAACTGTCTACACAAGCATCAATTTTAGTATTAGCGTTAGAAATGAATTCTAAAATAGTATTGACTACTCTATCGTCGCCATGAATAACCTCTATAGTTTCCATAGGATCAAGTAAGTTTTATTCTTGTTATAATAATAACTATTTGCAGCCACGAAATTGGCTTCTGATTATTATGCAGATTCAGACATATATATCACATATCTCACCAATTTCACAAAGCTTTATTCATAGCAGATAAAAAAAGGTCAGCCAATTTCGTAAATATTATTTAGGACATTAACAAATCGCGTACCAAACAAAATAGTGAATTCATTATTTGTTACTGGTGTGGTTGGTTTAGCTAGATTTATCATAGCGGGTAGAGGAGAAATCAAACACAAATATAAAACGAATCTCATTACTGCAAGGGGTTTCATTGACAAAAAAGGGAGATGTGTCAAGTGATGAGGAGAACAATAATTATTGATATTCATCCTCACCTAGTTTCTTCTGTATGCAGACTCAGGTAGTAACATTTAGCCAGTTAAGATGCAAAATTAATAAATGTGCAGGTCTCATTTTGGCCACTCTCTAGTGTCCTGTAGCTCCAGTAGGTCCACTCTGGATACAATCACCACTTACTCCAAGAGAATTTACATTATCCAGCAGTAGTTGTTCTTGGATTGTGTATGCACCTGGACCAATTGTAACATTGACACAGCCATCTACATTATCACTTTGAAATTGAGCAGGTGAAGGATTATTACCTGTTACAGTAAAGGTATATCAGTTTGAAATAAGGTATAGAAAACAACCATAGCATACAGTCTATAAAGTTTACTTGTCTTAAGCTTGCATATTTTTATTCTACATGTATATACATGTATATACATATTAATATCATTATTAAGGCGTGGGTGATTGTTTTAGCCTTGGCAAGTTGCTGCTGCCATTGCTGATTCGCTTTGGTTTCATAAGTCTCACCTACGCCTACCACTTTTTGACAACTAATATTGAAAATGCCATTATCTTTCTAATAATACAAGTTTGTTATCGTGTATAGTAACAAGTAAGTAATATATAAAAAAAGTGCTATCTTAAATCTCTCAATTAAATTCTCTATTTGTATCTATCACTAGAATGTAGTTATAACTCCCCTCAACCCAAATATATGCATAGTATCTTTTAGTCATTTGAGCATATAAAATATGAACCAAAAAACTCTAGTAATAGCAGTGGCAGCAATGCTCGCAATGGTGACTACAATAGCATTAGCAACACCATAAGCATTTGCTCAAAATGTAACCAATGGAGGAATCACTGAAGATGACGACACGACTATTCTTTTTTCTTGAATATTTTCTAATCTGATTAGTCCCGCTACTACTATTGCCCCTGTCACCGCAGTCATCGTCATAGTCATCTTGTTCTTGCTATGAATATTCTTTATTTTCTATATACAAGATTTCAATATAATTAAGGGGAGATATTGTTACTTTATATAGTAACATTAAATAGTTTATAAGGATTCATTAAGGATTAGTTATAATTAACTCTCTATTTGATCTCCCAAGGATATTATCTACTACTAAATGTGGTGATATTCTTCTTAATTAAATATACGTATACTATCTTAGTATTATTCTAGACTTATGAAAAAAACAAACTATCCTTATGTCAGCACTCTTAGAAGCAGCAACAATCCTAGCGGTTTGATTAGTGGTAGTCCCAGCACAGTCCAAAATGTACAAGCAAATCATGTGGTAGCATAGGTTTCTTCGGAAGTTTCGATGATATCAATCTCAAATGAATTAAGAGTTTACACACTAAATTAAATAAGTTGATAAGTTGATATATACTAGTATTCAATGGTTATCAAAATTGACATTTCTTATGTTTCTGACGATTTAAAATCCGCTATTCAAAATGCCATACAGCAAAGTTCTGTCTCAGAAGGTCAAAATAATGATAATGATTGTGATCGTTGTCGTGATCATAGAATTATCGTCTTATCTGATGATAATAACAGGCGAGAAATTAAACGGATCTTAGAAGATGTCCTTAGACGAAACCAAATAAATGACTACATAGTTGTAGATAACACCAAAGAAGAAAATGAAATTGCTATTCTTAAGAAGGGTGATATGGAACAATTAGGAATTTTCATCTGCTCACATTGTGGAATAGTATTAGAAAGTGAAGATGAAAGGACTATACATCAGCGTATACATTATTTCATATAAACTATCTGCAAGCAATTAGAATATTATTTATTCTATATTTGTTTATCAGAGCAAGTTGGAAGATCATGTAGATATAATCTATTTTTGCGACCTTATTCTTTTTTTGGGCTTATTAGTTTTCTTGTTGGATTTGCATCAAAAGTATACTCTCCGTATTATTTTGTATCTTACAAGTAGACCAATGTTCTCATCTTTTGGATTCGATGATGAAAAAGGAGGTGGTGTACGTACAAACATACATACATAACACTCAAGTATATTGCATGTCATGTGATAAAGAACTTAATAGGTTTAACATGCAGCGGATATGGCTTGAATATAAAAAAAGCCTGTATTATAATAGGTTTGACTTTTGTTATAACATTTTCTTTTCTCTTCTCCTCTTATGTAGATAAATACGTTTACCTTACAAAAATCTGCGCTTTTTTATATCTTTAAACTAAAAATCAAATTTCTTGATTAAAGTTGTTTCTTACACAAAAATAACATAAATCTTGGACTGATATTTTACCAAAAGAGTTTAAATGATCCTTGTAAATAATATAATATTGTATGTCAACTAACGTTAAGGTCAATGAGAGTCCTAATCACTTTATGATACTGGATGCAATAACTAGAGGTGTTAACACGAATAATAAAATCGCAAAAGTGACCAAATTGCATAAGAGTGAAGTAGAATTAATTGTTAATGACTTGTCCGCTGAGAGATTAATAATCAAAAATGAGAAGAGAGGCTTCTTTGGCAACAAGAAAATGCAGATAAGTGTAACTGAAACAGGTATCAAGCTTCTTAATGCAAAGAAACATGAATTAGAACAGCAGCTGCAGCAAGTACAGCAGTGGTATAACAATGGCGACAGATCTCAACTGCAGGGTTATATGGATTCTAATAGAATGTGGATACCTATGATGTTATTTTCAGGAATCATGAATATAATGTTCTTTACATCAATGATGTCTTTTACGGGGATGGCATTGAATCCAATGGAAAGCCAAATGACTGGAGATGGAGTAGCTGAAACAGCTACTAGCACTGAGGGTGCGGAAGACAGTAGCCAAGCAGGAGTTGATGATAGCACTGCCAGCGGTGGTGAAGGCGATATAGTTGATACAGGAGGAGATTTTGGAGGGTTTGACGGTGGAGGTTTTGGGGATTTCTGATATTTTTTTCTTCTCTATTTTTCTATCCTGAAAATTTTTTTCTTTCGACCCTTTTATATTACCTTTTTTAACTAAATATTTACACCTAACTATGAGAAAAAGATTGTTATCAAAATAATGACAATAGCTCCCCACCATGAACCAATGATAATCAGCAAGAAGGAATAGATATTTACAATGACGGTTGGAATATATACAAAATAAGAAAATCAGTTAATGACTTGAAGTTCTCATTCAAAATAATATTAACGATCTAGAGAGGAGAATGAAAAAGGTCACATATATAGGGGACGTGCATATACGTTATTTACAAAAATGAAAACTCAAAAAATAGATTTTGTAAGTTATTCATGCAATAAAGAATGGAAATATTGTTGTGCTCTAAGCACATTCTGTTTATTATTTATTAAAGCCATAATACATATTTTCTCACAATATTCCAATTTTTTCGTCGTCTTTTTTCCTCTCGCAATATTAGCTCTTTAATTGTTTTAGGAGAAAAATCTCCATTCTGCAAAATAGTAGGTGCTTCTACCTGACTTCTAATTATTCTTGTAACAGACTTTATCCTGCACCATAATTCTCTATAAGTGCATTGTATTCTGATTTTATCTTTTTGACCTCCTCAGGATTAAGTTTGGATTGATCGAATTTCTCAACTTCATAATGATGCTCTATAAGCTGGATTTGCCTTCTAATCAACCTTGACATTCTTATATTGTCCATGTTCTTGTCGCAAGATAGTATATCTGTAGCCCAGCTTTCAACTTCTGCGATATTAGAAGGGAGACTATGTATATTTCGAGTATAGTTTTCTGCAATAAAGATATTTTTGTCATTTTGTGGCGATACAGAAAGTACTTCTCTTACAGGTGTATTGCTAAGCAGACTACCATCCCATCCATAAACTCCATTTTCAACCTCAATCCATGGAAATCCGTATATAGGATATCCAGAACTAGCCAAGATATGTTTTGCTTTAATTTCCATCTTCATGTTGTCAAATATCAATGGCTTTGAAATCATGACATCTACAACAGTAGTTACTATAAGGCGAAGAACTTCTGGTAGTTCCTCTTGTGTTGCAGCAAGGTTAAGCTTTTTGTA
>JGI10213J12805_10007168_pt1 | contig 10955 bp, 8 predicted proteins | sample WisNatreferecore_FD_12805 | JGI IMG/M metagenome (IMG submission 12805)
TTGGCGGGTATAGGAAGTCACGGCCAGTTACAGGGGCTCGGTTATCATTGGGAAGTATGGGCCATGCAAAGTGGCGGAATGAGTAATCATGATGCGTTGAAGACAGCAACAATTCTTGGCGCAGAAGCATTGGGTCTTGAAGGTGATTTGGGAAGTATTGAAGTTGGTAAGCTTGCAGACTTTATCATTATGGATAAGAATCCACTCGAGAATATTCGAAATACGAATACCATCAATATGGTGATGAAGAATGGTCGCCTTTACAATGGTAGTACGATGGATGAGGTTTATCCAAGACAAAAGAAATTAGAAAGAAGTGAGTGGACTTTTGATAAGCCCACAAATAATACTGGAGTTAAGGAATAAAACCCCCCGACTCACACCCCCCGCCCCCCTAAAGGGGGAGTCATAAAACAGAAGCTGCGTTTGATCAATGCAAATCAAACGCAGCTTCTGTTTTTAATTAGCGAGCCCGACCTAAGTCCCCCTTTAGGGGGACAGGGGGTGACTAAAAGACGAATCTCATACTAAAGAACACTCCAAACCTCTTAACCCGATCCGGTGGCAATGGCCTTGGTAATACACGCCAGATAAAATCAAAACGAAGTAAGCGGAAGACATTATCTACTCCTGTTCCGACTTCGAGATAAGTTTTGCCATCGAGTGATTCGAATTTATAGAAGGAGCCGGAAGGCATGTTAAGATCTTTATTCTCTTGAGATAAACTTCCCCAAAGAGCTTTTGCAGTATAGAACTGGCGCCATTTCCATTTGCGGGTGAATGGGATGAATCGAAACAATCCATTGCCTATATTATGCTCGAAATTGATTCCCGCATACTGATCCTGGATGTAGTCGAATCGATTCATCAGGTTGAAAGCATACTGATTATAATAATAGATCTCATTTCCCGGAGCAACATCTAACAGAACATAAGGCAGAGTGCCCCAGGTTTTACCGGCAAACAAATTATAATAGATAATTCCATATGGGGGGATCTTCTGGTAATCAGAAATACTTCCTGATAACTTCGTATAGTCATAACTGCTTTGGAATACTCCGGGGAATCCTTTAGTAAATTTAAATTCTGTGATCGGGTAAACGCTTCCCATGCTGGTGCGATAAAAATTATTCTCCAGGAATTTTTCGAGGTAAGCAAACCGAAACCTGATCGAAGTTTCAAATGTTGTAAGAGGTTCGCCCTTTCCACCATTGAATAGCTCCTTTGGAGGGAGGTTCATCAAAGGATCAAAACCCTTGTACATGCCCGTTAGCGTGACCGAAATTCCGGATTTCCATTCTTTGAAGAAGTCAAGCTTTGTTTCTTCGATCTTCAGGAATTTGATAGGAATACCATTTTTCCGGATGGCGAGCGCGAAGATATTGTCCTGGCTGATCTCATCGTAGTAAGTTTGGGCGCGGTCGAAATCCTTTGTATAGGAACCAAAGAGTGTCATTCGCGGACTCTTTTTAATTATCCATAGCGCATCAGCCTTTCCTTTCAGTTTATCGTCTTTGAAACCGTATGCCAGGTATCCATGCAGGATAAGTTTCTTATTGAAGAAACGATTTGTACCAAGGTCCCATCGCAAACGCAAACCTTCGTAAACATTCGCATTAACCCAGTTCTGCCATGGACCGATCTGATAGTTGCCGACGTTCAGATAACCTGTTACAAGAAAATCGATCATTCTTGTCGTTCGTTTGAATGCAGGTAATTTCATTAAGGTGTCGATCGTGGTATAGATGGCCTGCTCATTTTTATTCAGTGGTTCATGCCTTGCATCGACCCAAAAACTATCCACAACAAATTTTGCCGAATCCGGCACAATTGTTTCTTCCGACAATTTGTTTTTGTTGATTTCCGTGATGACTGAAGAATCATTGACAACAACATATTTGTACGTAGTCGATTTTCGCCCGATTGCAGACAATGTTTTTTCTCCGGAGAAAGACATGTCCACAACAAATTTATCTCTGGAGAGGAACCATGTAGAATCGTTGATCATCCTGTACTCCTGTATCAGGCTCAACCTGTCGACATAATTTATATTAGCATCCTTGGATAAACGTAGGTTCATTTTTTGAATAGCCCAGGTAGTATCGTGGACCCAACAATCTCCTTCGAATGTATTTTCACCTTTCCGTTTGGGAGTAAACATGATATGAAACATCCTGCGGTTATCTACGAACTGCGTATCCAGAATGCGGTAACGGTAGTAATTATCTCCATTATCGCTAATGGGACTCACAAAAAGTTTGTCCATTACTGGAATGAAATTGCTATAGAAATTGATGTTCTGATCCATCCCCCCGATAAACTGCAATGCACTTTCATTATTTACTCCAATTGTCTTGGTTCCTTTGAATACTTCCCTTCTTCTTTTTGGAGATTTTTGATAATAATAATCTGAAATCGCTTCGGTAAGATAAACCGGTAGAAATGGCGTCCCTTCTTCTGTGGTATCGATATTATCGAATACAAAACCGAATTTCTTCATTATAGGAAAGTTCTTCCATTTGTTCTTGTTGATATTCTTAATATCGATTTCAAGCTTATTATAGAGCTCGTACGAAAAGTTGTCGAATCGATAGCGGTCATTAAAGGGTTTGCGTCGAACGATTCTTCTCCAAACTACCAGGCCCCAATCGACTTTTCTTTTTACGATTACTTCGGTGGTGTACTTTCCCCTTTCCATCCGGATAGTGACATTAACCGAATTATTTTGTACGCGGGCCAGGAAATTGCTGTCGATGGCTAATTTATAATCCTGATATCCGACATACGTAATCTCGAGGGTATCATTTAGCGGCCACTCATTAATTCGGAAGATGAATTCGCCCGCGGAGTCGCTCAATCGGCCATGGCCTGAAAATTTGAATTTCATTGAAGCAAAGGGGATGCGTTCATCGCTGTGCACGTCTTTAATGACGCCCTTTAAAACTAAATTTTGAGCGGATGAAGAAAGCCCGAACTGGGTAAGCAAAAGAATGGCGAACAACAATTTTCTAGCCATGCCAATCATTGATCAAAATTACGATAACGGCCCTATATCCAAATGGTTGAAAACACTCAACACTTAAAGATGGAAGAATGTTTAGGGGCGAAGGAATAACGACTTTACAGAGTTATTATGCTTTATTTTCATTAAAAAATCCTTTAATCGCATAGGCAAGCCGTCTGTGGCCCCTTGCCCTCCGTGACCAAAATAAATTCCGTAGCAGATTTGGAATTATGGTTTCCCAGCATTTACTTTGTACTACAAAGCGCTTTCTATGGTTGAACAAAATCCATCACTGGAAACCCTACAGGACATAAAACGAATGATGGAGCGATCGTCCCGATTTATTTCCTTGAGTGGTTGGAGTGGTGTTGCGGCAGGGGTATGTGCATTGATAGGAGCGTGGATAGCAAATTCGAAGATTGAGGATTACCGTTCAGGCAGTTCCGGAATTACTTTAGAAGGAAATGGCGTTTCACTGATCAATCAATTGTTGATTATTGCTGTTTCAGTGTTGATTGCTGCTGTAATCCTGGCGTTCTTGTTCACCTGGTTAAGGACCAAGAAGAATAGAACAAAGATTTGGGATCCGGTCGCCAGGCGATTGATGTGGAATACAATTTTTCCACTTGCGGTTGGGGGAATTTGCATTTGGCGCGTACTCCAGATCGGTGCATTTACACTGGTTGCTCCCTTATGCCTGGTGTTTTATGGACTGGCATTGCTCAACGGTTCAAGGTATACGGTAGGAGAAGTGAAGTACCTGGGTTATGGGCAAATCCTTTTAGGGCTATTAAACCTTTGGCTGGAAGGTTACGGGTTATACTTCTGGGCCCTTGGTTTTGGAGTATTGCATATATTGTATGGAGCAATGATGTGGTGGAAATATGAGCGTTGAGTTAATATTATATGATGAAGAACCCGATCGGAAATCTGAATAAAATTTTTGACAGCCGTATTCGCCTTGGGGTGATGAGCATCCTGATGGTGAATGAGGAGATCAGTTTCAATGACCTGAAGACAATGATGGACGTAACAGATGGTAACCTGGCTTCACACCTGATCAATCTTGAAGAAAACGGCTTCATCAAAGTGCATAAAGGATTCATCGGAAGAAAAACAAACACAACTTATTCAATAACCAAAGCAGGTGAAAAAGCATTTAAGGAGCACATCGATGCATTGGAGAATATGATCAAAGGGATTAAATAAAATTTTTTTGCGGCTACACTTTGCAGTTCAAAGCACTTTTTAAATATACATATATGTCTACCTTTAAAACCCAACTGCGTGATAAAGACTTCGGACTTGGATTAGTCCTATTGTCTCTCTCCTTATTCTTTTTCGCCCTTCCTTCATTCGTTGAAATTGACCCGAACACCTATTTCAATTTGTTCATCCCCTGTTACTTCATAACAGCGGTTTATTTCATAATACTATTGGCAAAGGGCAGGCTTAGGAGAGGGAGAGATGGACTCTTTCCACTCTTTCTTTTCCTGATCATGTTTTTAGTTAGTGCATATGCATTGAACAGGGAAATGACCATATTCGCAAAAAATACAGAGTGGTTTACAGTTTTGTTGATCATATGCTGCCTCAATTATATTGTCGCTGCATTCTTCGATGCATTACCACAATTGTTAAGACAATTAATCGGTTTTGTTTTAGGTATTTCAATTGTTCTTTTTACTTACCTGAGTTTTTATCTTTTTCCTTTTTATGTAGTGAGTGCCGTCGCCGCGATCGCTTTAGGAATTTCTTTGCACAGCTTTGTTCCATTGCTGTTTACTATTTATACCATTGTTCTCGCAAGGCGTATAAACAGGAATGGAAAAAGGTATTGGGTGAGTTTTGGAGCGGGAGCAACAGTCTGCATCGTAGTCATAGTAACGTTTGTAACGCAATGGAATATTGCTACAAATAGAATCAATACGGTCTATAAAGAGAATTCTCTCCGTGATACCGAAGGACTACCTGCATGGGTTAGTGTAGCGCAGGAAATACCGCAAAATGGTATCGCTGGGAAAATCCTCCGGTCAGAATTAGTTTATGGCATTTCAGAAATGGATTTGGATAATTCGTTCATGGGATTGCCAGAAAGGAACTTTGGCGATCAGACAATTCATGATCCGTTAGTAATGATCGCTTCGCTTTTCTCCCGACCCCTTAATATCAATTCTGATGAACGCGCCAAAGTTCTTGAGGGCTTGTTTGACGCCAGGCACGAAGAAGAGGATAGACTTTGGTCAGGAGACAACCTTGTCACAGAATTCGTATCTACTGCCGTGAGATTTTGGCCCCAGTATTACTTAACCTATACTGAAAAAGTTATTACGGTTACTCATAACGCAATGGCTAATCGGTGGAGCAGACAGGAGGAAGCTTTTTACACTTTTTATTTACCTGAGGGTGCTGTCGTCACTTCACTTTCACTCTGGATAGAAGGGAAGGAATCCAAAGCTGTTTTAAGCACAAAAGAAAAAGCCGATAGTGCATATAAAACGATCGTTGGGCGTGAGCGTCGCGACCCTTCATTGGTACATTGGCAAGAGGGTAATCGGGTTTCTGTCAGAGTTTTTCCTGTGTTGCAGGGACAAAGCAGAAAATTCAAGATTGGGATTACCGCTCCGCTTAACCGGGAAAATGGGAAACTCATTTATCGTAATATTTATTTTAAAGGACCTGATCAGCAATCAGCGGAAGAAGAAATAACGCTGGATTTTCAACAACCAGCGAGGGATTACATTTTTCCAGCCAGTTTTATTTCATCAGGTGAACAGAAATTCAAACACAAGGGAAAGTATAAGCCAGATTGGAAGCTCAGCATGGGCGAGCAACCACTATCAACAGGATCCTTCAGTTTTGATGGTAGATCCTATTCGATCAAACCTTATGAAAAGCAGGAGGCACCAATCAACATCAATGCTGTTTACCTGGATATCAACAATGCCTGGACTCAAGAAGAAATTGAAAAGGTATTTAACCTGGTAAGCAGCAAGAAAGTATTTGTATACGACGGTGGATTGGTCGAGGTGAATAAAGGAAACAGGTTTGAATTGCTGGATCAAATGAGAAAAAAGCAATTCAGCCTCTTTCCTTTTTTTCTGATCGATGATTTGAACAATTCTCTCGTGATTAGCAAAAGTGAAAGTTTGACGCCGGAACTTTCTGACCTCGATGGAAGTAATTTTCTGAAATCTCTTAAAACCAAACTGAGCAGCCAGGAGAAGATCAGATTATTCAATCTCGGGAATAAATTAACTCCTTATCTCAAGACATTAAAGGAATACCGCACCTTTCAGTACGAGCAAGGAAACCTGGAATCGCTTTCAAGGTTAATGGCAACGGGAATGTTTGCCATCGATCAGGAGAATTCTGATCGGGTGGTGATTGACAATGCTGGTTTAGCAATTTTAAAATCGGAAGGGGATCAATCGTCTACCGCGCCCGATCACCTGATGAGGCTGTTTGCATATAACCAGATCATGCGCGGAATTGGAAAGGATCTTTTATTAAAAAAGGAAATAAAAGATGAACTGGTTGATGAGGCATCAAGGGCATATGTGGTTACCCCGGTTTCGAGCTTGGTTGTACTGGAAACACAACAGGATTATGACCGCTTCAATATTCATGACAATGCAAATATCAATAGTCTCAAGAATGCATCATTGGCTTCAAAGGGAGCTGTTCCCGAGCCACACGAATGGGCATTAATCATTATTGCCGTTGGCTTTATTGTATGGTTGAAATTTAAACCGGTTCTTTTCAAAAAAGCATCAGTTGATTAATCGAGGCACCATATCATATTCATGGGTTAGGTTTCCATCCTTGATTCCGCTCATCTACGGGATATTGTTTTATATCACGCTGCGAACGTATCTTCTTTGGCAGTCGGGAAATTTCTTATTAGGCTTAGTAGCCTTACCAATGGTGATACAGTTCGAGCGAACGAATAAGCAATACTTTCGCTATGGATGGCTGGCGCTAATGTTCGCATTGCTTTGTTGCTGGTTACCTGTAAAAACACTTTTCTATTTCGCTGCCGTTTGTTCAGTCTTTTATTATGTGGAGAGTTTTTACGGCCGATTGAATCACCTACCTTTCTTTGTTGCTATTTTCATGTCTCCCGTCTTCCAATACTTCAGTAATATCTTCAGCTTTCCCATTCGGTTGAAATTGACTTCCTGGGCAGGTCAATTGTTTTCTTTGGCAGGAGTCAATTTGGAAATTGAAGGGAATATTATTCTTTATCGGGGAAACGAATTTTCCGTTGATCCCGCATGCATGGGAATCAATATGACGATCACTGCTCTTTTACTTGGATTGATGATCATTGCCTTTTATCAAAAAAGATTATCAAAACGAATAAATCTCGCATTGATCACCGGCGTGCTGATTTCAATTTTATTATTGAATATATTCTCTAATCTGATTCGCATCGTATGTTTGGTACAATTCAATATCCTGCCCGATACGTTGATGCACGAACTCACTGGCGTGTTTTGTTTGCTTCTATATGTCATTCTTCCTACAAGCTTGCTTATTAGATGGGTAGTAAATCGTCTAGGGAAACCAATATCATTGACAAACCTTTCTATTTACTCCAATTATGTCAACAGCAAGCATTATGTATTTCATGTGTTAGTACTTATTGTTTTTGTATGCGCATCCATTTTGATTAACGTCAACGATAAGTATGAAGCAATGACACTCGGTCCTGTGCCTTCGGTCAAGGGATATAATTCAACCCGGGTTGATTGGAGTATTGTGAAGCTCGAAAATGAGCGATCCCTGGTCTACATCAAGGTAATAAGGGACTTTTATTACGCAGATCACAATCCCATGATTTGCTGGAGAGGCAGCGGGTACGAATTACGAAAGGTGAAAACGGTAGAGGTCGGAAATCAAACAGTGTATAGTGCGGTGTTAGAAAAGGGAAACGAAAAATTATATACCGCCTGGTGGTATGATAACGGAAATGATAGGACCATCGATCAATTTGACTGGCGTTGGAATGTGTTGATGGGAAAATCAAAGTATTCGTTGGTGAATATTACTGCAGCGGAGCCTTCGGAGCTAGAGAAAGAGATCCGGAAAGTTCAGGATGATAACAGATTTAAGTCTCTATTATAACTATTAAGAAAAATGAGGACAATGGAATCACAGGATGTAATGAGCAGAAAAGATTGGAGAGCGTTATCGGGATTTTTGTTAACCATGCCGCTTGCAACTCCCTTAACCGTTGGGATTTTATATGAGGTATTTCGTTGGCATTATCCTGCTTATTTACTTGAATCGGTACTTGAGGATCTCGGGTTTTTTTATCTGCCACCGAAGGCAAGTATTACATTGTTGTTAGTTGGGCCTGTGCTTGCTTTTTACCTTAACGCGAATGTGTTTTCACGCATTCGTTTTGAAACCACAAAGGAAAAATGCGACTGCTGGGTTTCCATTCGCGGAAACTGGATGAACCTGGCAGTCCTTTTTCTGAGTTTAGTTTTATTTTTAATCATGGTAACCCTAATTATAATATTCTAAGCCTAGATTATGTCAATCAAATCAACCAAAACCGCATTCCTCATCGGAGGGGCAATAGTTTTCAACCTTGTTTTCTGGAATGAAAAACTGGGATTGAATACTGCTTTCTTTGATGCATTAATTATTATTGGAATTCTTTCTTTCTATCCAGATTCAAGGAAAAGATCCGTTGTATTGTGGCTATTGGCCGCACACCTGCTTTGCCTTGGAGCCGTACTCTTTCATAATACAACCCTGAGCAAGTTTGGATTGATCGCCACGCTGATTTTGTTTGCGGGATTTGCTCAATACTATCATCGCTCGCTCTGGTATGCCGGTGGATCAATGCTGCTAAATCTTATCCTACTTCCGGCATCAATGACGGAACTGCTTCAACGCAGCGGTGCCACAAAAAGGAAGAATATGGTGTTACGCAAAGCTTTCCGATTTGCAATCGTGCCACTGCTGCTGCTGGGTTTATTCACCATGTTGTATTCGTTTGGAAACAATATATTTTCTGAATGGACTACCAATATCGGCACGGCCATAAATAAATTCTTCAATTCCATTTTTGCGAATTTTTCCTGGCCGCGATTCTTTTTCTTCCTGCTGGGTCTTGGACTGGCTGGTTTCTTCCTTTTGAAAAGCAATTCGAACTACTTCAGCAACGTAGAAAGCAAATCGACGGATGAGCTCAGTCGTAAGAAACTGAGTTTAAAAGAAAGATTACGTGTTGGCGGAAGACAACTTACTCTCACTCTCATGGGTAAGTTAGCAAAGGGGAATATGGCGATAAAGAATTTGAATCTCGTCGGAATCATTAGCCTTGTTCTTCTAAATCTGTTATTGCTGGTGATCAACATAATTGATGTTAGCAATATTTGGTTCAATCCTGGTTATGTAAAGAATTCAAACCTTTACAACCTTATTCACGAGGGAACTGATTTGTTGATCTTTTCTATAGTTCTTGCCATGTTGGTACTCCTGATATTTTTTAAAGGAAACCTGAATTTCTACCAAAGAAATAAATGGCTAAAGTATGGGGCCTATGCATGGATCATTCAAAACAGCATCCTGGTCATTTCAGTATTGTTGAGAGACTATTATTATATCCGCGATGCGGGGCTGGCTTATAAGAGAATAGGCGTTTTATTCTTCCTTGCTTTAGTGCTCTTTGGTTTGATCACAGTCTTTATCAAGATCCGTTGGAAAAAAACAAACTATTATCTGATGCGTGTAAATGCCTGGGCAGTGATTGTACTGCTTGTCGGTTCAACAATGGTGAATTGGGATGAATACATTGCACGGTATAATATCGCGCATAAAGAAACCACGCCAATAGATGTGGATTTTATGGCCAGTCTCGGTAATAAGGCGCTGCCAATACTCGACCGACATATTGATGACTTGAAAAAACATGGAGTTCTATTGGAAGAAAGGGGATTCAGGCGTAGCAGCTGTGCCGATTGCTGGCTGCAGAAATTGAAGAGTAACAAAGAGAACTATCTACTGGAACAGAACCGATACAGCTGGTTGTCGTGGAATTATGCTGATCAGCAGGTAAAGGAATATTTTTCTGAGAAAGAGAGAAAATCTAATAAATAATGAAAAGTCTTTGGATAGGTATTCGGATATGGGCGCTTGCGGTAATAATTAATGCGCTTTTGTTTAGCCTGGTGATTTTGTTTTCTGGCGAAGTACTTTTTTCCATCTTTTTGGTTCTTGTTTTAGGATTCTTTGGCCTACTATTTACGTTACCTGTGTTAACCATTATAACCCCGATAATTGATTTTGCTAGAAAAATTCCGAATACCGTGAGCGCGAAAATTTCCTGGCTGATTGCCATCCTGGTGTTAATCGGGAATTTGTATCTGCTGGGATTAAAATGGTTGCTTCCTGCAGTATTAGGTTCATATCTGGACATTGAAAATATTATGTACGGTCCAGTTTCAATAGCAATAATCCTGGCTGTACTTTTTTTTAGAAGCTCTTTAGCTCAGTTATATATAGAAAAAGAAAGAAATCAAATGGATGCTACAGTGAGTGGCTCCAAACTGTGAAAACAAAAACAATGAAACCACAAACATTCTCCTGGTCTTCCAGGTTGAGAAGCTTTCGTTATGCCTGGGAAGGGATCAGTTCCTTCCTTCAAAGTGAACATAATGCCTGGCTGCATTTCATGTGCAGTATTGCGGTATTGACTTTGGCCGTATTGGTTGGAGTAAGTACTACAGAGGCATTAGCATTGGTATTTGCAATAGGATTTGTATGGGTAGCAGAGATGTTCAATACCTGCATCGAGCGCATGCTCGACTTTGTTTCTCTGGAAAGCCATCCCGAAATAAAATTCATTAAGGACCTGGCTGCCGGCGCTGTGCTGGTAGCCGCGTTGGTAGCGATCGTTGTAGCAATAATCGTGTTTATTCCAAAATTATTT
>JGI10213J12805_10089508_pt1 | contig 10941 bp, 7 predicted proteins | sample WisNatreferecore_FD_12805 | JGI IMG/M metagenome (IMG submission 12805)
ATCTTCAAACGATTTCGCTTCCTGCTCGATTGCGGTTTGCTTCAATGAAACGATGCTAATGAATGTTCGCTTTGCAGTAGTATTATTTTAACACGATAACTATTGTTATAATGATTGCCTGACCTCGTTCGCCGAAGCGTAGCGAAGGAGAAAAGAACAGTTTAGACAGTTATTATTCATAATTAAATCTTACACAATGAAACACAAGATGAATCTCAGAACCTTAATCGCAGTTGGTTTATTCCTTGCTGCAGTTGGTAGCGTTACTTCTGTAAACGCACAAGCTCGCGTAGTGAACAAGATTGAAGAAAAGCCTACAATCAATGTCAAGCTCCTCGGTGGAGTTGGCGAGAACCTCATATTTAAAATCGTAACTGAGCAACCACAAGAAGGAAAATCGCATTTACGTATCCGTGATGAGCAGGGTAATAATATTTACTCTGAAACTGTTAACACGAAGAGCTTTACAAGAACAGTGAGTATTTCACGCAATGATCTTTCGAAATTGAATTTCGTTTATTCAGCTGGTAGATCTGAAGCGAAAAAATCTTTGGAGATCGTAGTGGAATACAGAGAATCAATCGAGATTAAGGACGTTACGAGACTTTAATTATTAATTATTAATTATTGATTATTAATTATTGCTCCACTAGTTGGCGAATTGCAAATAATTAGGGACCCTAATAATCAATAATTAATAATCAAGAAAGTTTGAGGGTATAATTAACAATGATTGAACGCCCTGCATTTCTATGCGGGGCTTTTTTTCAAGAGGCAAGGGGCAAGGGGCAAAAGGCAAGAGGCAAAGGGCAAAAGGCAAGAGGCAACGTTGAATATAAAGTAATTTCTTGTTGTCAGTGGCCTTTTGCCCCTTGGCGCTTCACACCGAATTCCTTCCCGCATTTATTATTCCAAACGAGCAACGAATTACAAGCTTCTCATAATTCTCTTTCTCTGCAACAGGAGCGATTCTTTCTTCACGTTCCCTGATCCTGGCCATTGCAAATTGCTGTATAGTGGTAATTGGAAGCACGATACGCTCACGCATAGTTACGCTCGTCTGTTCAACAGGGTAATCGGCCATTAACTCATTCTTCCCGGAAAGTTGAAACAAATACCGCAAGGTCAGTTCATATTCCTGGTAGATATTGTTCCATATTTCACCGTACTTGGGATCCTTCGATAAATATTCGGTAAGCGGGAAAAAACTTTTCTTCATCGCCATTTCACAGTTATCGATGAGCGTTTTGAAAAACAGGTTTTCGCGATACATCTTTTTTATTGCCGAAAGCTTACCTTTTTTATCCAGCGACTGTAATGCACTGCCAACTCCATAATACCCCGTAACATTTTGTTTTAATTGACTCCATGCACCCACATAAGGGATCGCACGCAGATCCTTTAATGAAATACGCGCAGAACCGCCACGCTTTGCCGGCCTGCTGCCGATATTGGTCTCGCTGTAAAATTTCAAAGGACTAACCTGAACAAGGTATTCCATAAAATTGGGATGGTTCTTCAGGTTTTGGTAAGCAAGAAAACTTTCCTCCGCAAGCTCTGACAATAATCTTTCTTCTTCTTCATCCAATGTTCGCTCCCGGGTAGAAAAAATTTCGTTGCTAATGCCCGCATTCAACAATTGCTCCATATTAAATTGTGCGGAATCAACTGTTCCAAAATTTGAACTGACTGTTTGTCCCTGTATGGTCAGTTGGATCTCATTATGCGCTATGTCCTTGCCCATCGACGCATAGAATTTATGCGTTTTGCCTCCACCTCTTGCCGGGGGACCACCACGACCATCAAAGAACACAACATCAATGCCCTCTTCTCTCGATATCCTGGTCAGCTCTTTCTTTGCTTTATAGATCCCAAAGTTTGCCATCAAATAGCCTCCATCCTTTGTTCCGTCAGAAAATCCAAGCATGATGGTTTGCCGATCATTTCTTCCTGCGAGGTGTTCGCGGTAGGTTTTATTTGAATATAAGGTTTTCATGACCCCGGCAGCTGCTTCAAGATCATCTATGGTTTCGAATAAGGGAACGATATCAATATCGAGTTCTTCCTTTTTCCAGCCGGCAAGCATAAACAGGCCATACACTTCGATAACATTCAATGCGCTATTACATTGACTGATGATGTATCGATGGCAACCGGACTTTCCATTATACTGCTGAATATCCTTTATCGCTTTTATCGTTTGAAGTGTTTCTTTCGCAATACCTTCTTCAAAATTGTGTACACCAATGTCTGCACCTGAAGAACTTAATAGATTGATCTTTTCTTCTTCACTAAGTGAAGAATAGTTTTCAGGCAGTATACCAGTTTTTTCAGCAAGGGCTACTAACACGGTATTATGGACCGAACTTTCCTGTCTTACATCCAGCGAAGCAAAGTGCAAACCAAAGACTTCTACTTTATTGATCAGGTTGTCTACCAAATGTTGAAAGAGTCCATTGTGCTGGTAGATCAAAATATCTCTGATCTTTTGCAATGCATCCAATATTTCTTTTTTGGTCAGTTTTGTGCGGTGACCGGGAATAAAGATGTTATTATAAAGCTGCTTTTCGAGTTCGTTCAGGATAATATCAATTCCTTTAAAAGTCAGTCGCCGCTTAAGTTTTCGAACTTCCAGGTAATAGCATTTGATGATCGCTCCCCTGAGCGCGTCGGCAACCTGCAGCGTTGTTTCAGCCGTCACAAATGGATTACCATCTCTGTCTCCTCCAGGCCAGAAACCCATTGCGATCACCCGGTGTTCTGTACTTACTGCATCCGGAAATTGATTTTTCAAAAAAGAAACTATCCTTCCGCACGCCGCATAAAATACATTCTCGAGATACCAGATCAGGCTCACGGCTTCATCATAGGGAGTTGGTTTTTGTTTATTAAGGAAAGGGGTTTTCCCTAATTGTTGCAGGTAAACATTGATAAGATTCGTATTGTTTTCCGACAATGCCTTTGAAAGATCGTTGATGATGCCCAGGACCGGCCCCGGATAAAATTGAGTGGGATGTGCGGTCAACACTAATCGTATTGCATAATCGTGCAATTTTTCCGCTAGTTCCTTTTCATATCCACGCTGGATCACTTCAGTTTCAAGCTGCTTCAGTGTTCCGATTCCATTCATATCGTTTACTTCCCGGAATGCAGCATCTTCCAGCGCATCAAACAATACAACCTGCCTTTCTACATACTGAACAAATCGAAATAACAAATCAAGCTTTTCCTGTTCCGATGTGTATGTGGTATGCTTTTGAAAAAAATCTTCGATAATCTGAACCGGACTTAATTTCTTCTTAAATCCTTCTTCGCAATTATTTAATAGGAGCGATAAAAGTATGCCGGTCCTTTCGATCCGGTGGAAAGGAAGCGAAGTAAACAGACTGTTGTAAAGCTGAAACTTAATGCCGACCTGATTCCTGAATTGCTGTAATCCCCTGATAGAACTATGATCCATATTATATATTGTTAAATACCATAACAGGCATACAGCAAGCGGGGTTGAATTTACGGTTAAAAATCGATTTGCTCTCAGCACTTTCGGTTTTCTCCGTGTCTCCGTGCCTCCGCGGTAGGCGCTACGCGCCGGTAGAACAAAACCACGGAGGCACGGAGACACGGAGAAAGTAGTCTTGATTTATGAATATGTCTAGACTTGTCAGTGACAGTCGCAATAGTTGATTTTTCACAGGATTTTCAAATACTAACACTTGTTATGTGGTCCCTGGGTTTTATCTTAGCGATCCATCAATTCCAAGTGCGTTCAATAGAACAAAATATCATTTTCTACCGCGTCACTGTAGTTGGCACGACTACATCCACAACTATTATTACAGGTACAACAACCCGTTAAGGGTTGTACGTTACCATATCATCACCTGGGCGAAGGCTATTTTTTTGGGGAACCATCTGTTCCTAATTCTTTAATCTTATTTAAACACATATATGCAGGTTTTAAAGTTTGGTGGCACTTCAGTCGCAAATGCGGAAAACATGGGTAGGGCCGTTGCTATCATCGAAGAGACTTTAAAGAAAGATTCCACCCTCGTTGTGTTATCGGCGATGGGAGGAATTACAGACAGTTTAATTGCGGCTGCAGAAACAGCGGCTAACGGGGACGAGCATTACAAAACGAAATTGCAGGAGATCGAGCAACGTCACATGGAAGCGGTGAAGCAATTAATTCCCGTTACGCGTCAAAGCAGTGTTTTGAGTTTAGTGAAGAAGCAATGCAATGAGATCGAAGATATTTGTAATGGTGTATACCTGCTTCGTGAATTATCTGCCCGAACAAAGGACAGGGTGATGAGCTATGGGGAACTATTATCATCTCAGATTTTTGCAGCAAAACTTCAGGCTATAAATATTCCGGCAGTTTGGAAGGATTCAAGAGAATTGATACATACGAATTCAAATTTTGGAAATGCCGTTGTGGATTTTGCAGAAACTCAAATGCGGACGGATAAATTCTTTCCCGAAGCCGGGAAGCTGGTTATCGTTCCAGGTTTTATAGCTTCTGATGAAAACGGAGTTACAACTACACTAGGCCGTGGGGGCTCCGACTATACTGCAGCTATTCTTGGAGCTGTATTGAATGCAAAAGCTGTGGAAATTTGGACAGATGTCAGCGGAATGATGACTGCAGATCCACGACTGGTTGCGAATGCCCGAATCATACCTGATATTTCCTACCAGGAAGCAATGGAGCTTTCTCATTTTGGCGCGAAAGTGATCTATCCGCCAACGATCCAGCCATTGATGAAAAAAAGTATTCCAGTTTGGATCAAAAACACATTCGCTCCTTCAGACCATGGAACGCTCATCGAAGCTGAAGTAAAGAAAAACGGTAGCAATATTCGCGGGATTTCGAGTATGAAGAATATCGCCTTGTTAAGTCTGGAAGGAAGTGGTATGGTTGGCATACCGGGCTTTTCGAAAAGACTATTTGAGGCATTGGCGAACGAGAAGATCAATGTGATCCTGATCACACAAAGTTCTTCCGAACATTCAATTTGTGTAGCAGTAGATGGAACCCATGCCGACAAAGCAAAGGAAGTCGTTGATCGGGTGTTTTCTTATGAGATCGAAACCGGCAAACTTGAACCCTTATTTGTTGAGGGAGATCAGGCTATACTGGCATTGGTTGGAGATAATATGAAGAGTCATCCAGGTATAGCCGGCAAGATGTTTGGTGTATTGGGAAGAAACGGGGTGAATATCCGCGCCATTGCGCAAGGATCTTCTGAAAGAAATATTTCTGCGGTTATTGCTGCAGGTGATGTGAAAAAAGCTATCAACATTCTCCATGAAGAATTCTTTGAAACCAGTTTTAAACAGGTAAACCTATATATCGCCGGTGTTGGAAATGTTGGAAGCCGGTTACTGGGTCAACTGAAGCAGCAGTTAAATTATTTACAGGAGCATTTGCGGATACAAATACGCGTAGTTGGATTGGCTAATAGCCGCAAAATGCTTTTCCGCGATGAAGGGATCGACCTCGTTAAATGGAAATCTTTAATGGAGGAAGGAGAACAAATGGAACTGCAATCCTTTGTGAAAGGTATCCTTGACCGGAATCTTCGAAATTCAGTGTTTGTAGATGTTACTGCAAATGAAGATGTCGCCAAAGTTTATGAAGCATTACTGGTTAAAAGCATTTCGGTTGTTGCGTGTAATAAAGTTGCAGCATCTTCCGCTTATGAGAATTACCGAAAGTTAAAGGACAGATCAAGAGAATACAATTGCCAGTTCTTATTTGAAACAAATGTGGGTGCTGGACTTCCTGTGATCGGTTCATTGAATGATCTGTTGAGAAGCGGTGATAAAGTAAACCGTATCGAAGCGGTATTAAGTGGTACCTTGAATTTTGTATTCAATCACTATAATGGTGAGCGGAGTTTTGCCGAAGTAGTGAAGCAGGCGCAGGATGAAGGTTATACCGAACCCGATCCGAGATTGGATCTTACAGGTACAGATGTAATGCGAAAAATAATGATCCTCGCTCGTGAATCCGGTGCTCAGTTGGAAATGGAAAATATTTGCAATGATTCATTTCTCCCTGAGTCTTGCTTACGCGGATCGGTAGATGATTTCTATAAGGCCATGACAGACGAAGAAGCACATTTCAATAAGCTCTATAAAGAAGCAGTAGGTAAAGGGGCAAAATTGAAATTCGTTGCCCGATTTGATAATGGAAAAGCCAGCGTTGGCTTAAGGCATATCGATCCTCAGCATGATTTTTACCATTTGTATGGAAAGGACAATGCAGTTTTATTCTATACTGACAGATATAAAGAGCAACCGATGGTGATCAAAGGTGCGGGGGCAGGTGCGGAAGTAACGGCTAGCGGGGTTTTTGCAGATATATTGAGAGCCACGTCGTGAATGGTGAATGGGCAATAGGCAAGATATGGTTGCTCCTTGAGTTAAAAACAGCACCGTAGGTGCGTCAGGTTGGTAGCAAACAAAATATATTAATCGACCAAGCACCGTAGGTGCGACAGGTGGGTCGAGGCAATTTGAGTGTAGTAGACGAATATGGATAAACCGAAATCAAATATATCGATGGCAGGAATAGAAGGCAATTCTGTAAAAATTACTGCACCCGCAACTATTGCTAATTTGGTTTGTGGATTTGATGTATTAGGCATGGCTATCAGCGAGCCATTTGATGAAATTGAAATGAAGCTGAACAAGGAAAATTCGGATATACGGATTGTTCATACTGATGACTATAAGCTATCAACTGATCCTGCGAAGAATGTTATTGGTGCGGCATTGAAAGCAATGCAGGAGGAAGGAGGGGTTGAGTTTGGGTTTGATATTACCGTCAGAAAAAATATTAAGCCAGGAAGTGGTCTTGGATCAAGTGCTGCAAGTTCTGCCGGTGCGGTTGTTGCAGCGAATTGTTTGTTGAATGATAAATTCTCAAAGGAAGACCTCGTTCGTTTTGCAATGCATGGAGAGAAATTGGCCAGTGGCGTTAAGCATGCCGATAATATTGCACCTTGTATTTATGGAGGTATAACGCTGATCCGATCGATTCATCCACTCGATATCGTTCCGCTTTCTTTTCCGCCATTGTATGTAGCCGTTGTGCATCCACAGATCGAAGTAAAAACATCAGATGCCCGCCAAATACTCAGGAAGGAAGTGCAATTAAAAGATGCTATACGTCAATGGGGCAATATTGCGGGACTGGTTGCGGGATTTATCAAAGGCGATTATTCATTAATTGGCCGATCACTCGAAGATGTGATCATTGAGCCAGTACGCAGTATTTTAATTCCGGGCTTTTATGAATTAAAACAAAGATCAAAGGAAGCAGGGGCATTGGGCGGAGGAATATCTGGAAGTGGTCCTTCGATCTTTATGTTATGCGAAACAGAGAAAGTTGCGAAGGATGTGGAGAAAGAAATGCAATTGATTTATGATCAGATAGGAGTTGAGTACAAGACATACGTAAGTACGGTTAATAGTAAGGGCGTGGAGTTTGTGTAGGTCTCCAAACACTCAACATTCAACATTCAACACTCAAGTCAATGTTCAATGCTCAACAATAAACTTTTGAGCTCAGTAACGAGACTCATTGCTCCGTAGGAGCAAAATGTTGGTAGCATCAATTCATCATTCAATTCTTGCTCCGTGCGCCGACGCTGAAGCTTTAGCGCAAGCGTTAGGAGCAAAATGTGAAAATTGTGAATTCAAAAAACAATTTATAACAATCGAATAAAAACGCAATTGAATTACTATAGTTTAAATAAAAATTCTCCTTCCGTCGATTTTCGTGAAGCAGCAATCCGTGGACAGGCACCTGACGGCGGACTATATTTTCCGGAATTTATACCCGAACTGGACAATTATTTTTTTAAGCTGATAGAAGAATTAACAGACGATGAAATCGCATTCAATGTAATCAAACCCTATATCGGGGATTCTATTACGGAGCAAGATTTGAAGAGAATTGTCAAAGAAACAGTCGACTTCCCAATACCCCTCGCTGACGTTACCAATGATATTTCTGCTCTGGAATTGTTTCATGGTCCTACGCTTGCGTTTAAAGATGTTGGCGCAAGATTTATGAGCCGTTGCCTTGGTTATTTTTCAAGGGGTGAAAATAGAAAACTGTCAGTGTTGGTAGCTACCTCTGGTGATACAGGTGGAGCTGTTGCAAATGGATTTTATGGAGTGGATGGGGTAGAAGTGTTTATTCTTTATCCTTCTGGTAAAGTGAGCGCAATTCAGGAAAAACAAATAACTGCGCTCGGAAAAAACATTCATGCCTTTGAAGTCGAAGGAAGCTTTGATGATTGCCAAAGGATGGTAAAGCAGGCTTTTAATGATAAAGAATTGCAATCGCAGCTCTACCTTACTTCTGCTAATTCTATCAATATTGCGCGTTGGTTACCCCAACAGTTTTATTATTTCTTTGCATATAAGCAATGGAAAGATAAGGCCAACCCGCCCGTGATCTCTGTGCCCAGCGGCAATTTTGGAAACATCGCAGCAGGTTTATTGGCTTATCGCTCTGGTTTACCTGTTAAACATTTTGTTGCAGCCTCGAATGCAAATGATGTGATCCCTCGATTTTTCAGGAATGGGAAATATGAACCACGAGAAACTATTCCAACCATTTCCAATGCAATGGATGTCGGCGATCCGAGCAATTTTATAAGGATACTTGAATTATTCGGTCAGGATACGGCGGAATTACATAAGCTGATCAGTAGCTACAGCATTAGTGATGACCAGACAAAAGAAACCATCAGGAAAGTGTACGAAGATTACAGGTATATAATGGATCCTCATGGAGCCGTAGGATTTAGGGCATTGAAGGAGTATCTTGCGATGCATCCGGGAGAAAAAGGAATCTTTCTTGAAACTGCGCACTCTTCGAAGTTCGATCCTGTGATCGAAATTATAGCGGAAGAATTGGTCACCTCGCCGTCACCTGCAATCCCGGGAAAAAATGCGAAGAAAAAGGCAGCATATATGAAACCTGATTTCCGTGTTTTGAAGGAATTTCTTCTATCAGGGGCTTAGCCTATTGTAATTGCTTTTTGTGCGCTTGTCGTTCCCCCAAATGTCAGTCCTAAGCAAAAACCCTTAGCAAGAGAGATTTTGCGCCTGTTCCCAATTCCCACCTGTTTTTTATACCGAATAAAAATAACATTTTTACCTCTCCAAAACCACCAACAAATGAAACCCATCTTATTTGCTGTAATGCTCTTCTCGAGCTTACGGCTCTTCGCCTTCCAGGATGGCGATTCCATCGAAATCAAAACGCGACAATTACAGGAAGCACTTGACTCAATCACTTCCAATTTTAAATGGCAGCGCGGTACGATCACTCTTCCGGGAAACCATGCTAAACTGAATTTGCCCAATGGGTTTAAATTTCTGAATGCTGAAGAGAGCCAGTTCGTATTAAGCAAGCTTTGGGGAAACCCGGAGGACAACACAGTGCTCGGGATGATCTTTCCTGAGCATGGAGGAGTGCTTGATGATAGTTCATGGGCTTTCGTGGTAACATTTATGGATATTGGTTACGTGAAAGATGAAGATGCGGGCAAGATTGATTACGACCAAATGTTGAAAGACTTGAAAGAAAGTGATATAAAAGATAATGAGGAAAGAAAAAAGCTTGGTCTTTCGACATTGACATTGGTTGGTTGGGCCCAGAAACCTTTTTATGATAAGGAGAAAAAAGTATTGCACTGGGCAAAAGAATACGATACTGAATCGGAAACGAATACATTGAACTACGATATACGAATCCTGGGAAGGAAGGGAGTATTATCTCTTAACGCTGTTGCAGCAATGTATCAACTCCCTAAAGTGAATGCGAATATTGACCAGGCATTGCACATGGCTGAATTCACTGATGGCAACCAGTATAAGGATTTTGATCCCAAAGTAGATGAAGTGGCTGCCTGGACAGTCGGAAGCCTTGTTGCTGGAAAGCTCCTTGCAAAAGCAGGTTTTTTCGCCATCTTGTTAAAATTCTGGAAACTTATTGTAATAGGACTCGCTGCATTCGGCGGCGGGATCTGGAAATACATTACGGGTAAAAGAAAGAAAAAAGAAGAACTCGCATACGAAGCTCCTGCCTCACCAGAGTCGCAGGATACCCAAGGCTAATTGCTTGCCATTATGACGAAAAGGTCCCGCTTGCGGGACCTTCAAGGAGTAGAACAAGGAACAAGGAACAAGGAATAATGAATATTGATCGGAATACTCTTTCTATTAAGTTATAAAATAACAGGTAAACCCGTCCGATCAATATTCATCATTCCTTGTTCCTTGTTCTTCTGTTTAAATCGCTCCGCGCCTTCGCGTCTCCGCGGTAAAAATTGCTGCACATAGAGAAAGCCTGTCATCTCAAATCGAGGTTATGAAAATAAAATATCCTCGCCCCATTGATTGACTTGTATTGATTGCCCGATGAGCTTTGGGAAAAAACATTCGTATAACCGAATTGAAGATTGTCCGTTGAATTGACCTGGTAACTGAGACCGATAAAGAAACGGTTTTGATCGAAATAGTTATAAACGATCTGTTCTCCAAAATTGATATGGACTTCATCATTCACGACAAATGAGAAAGATTTTGGAACAGGTCCTTCCTTTTTAAACGGAACCTGCAAAAAGAAATTATATCGCATTCGCCAATTGAAAGAATAACCTTCAGCCAATTCATCGTCATTTAGGATCTTTCTTCGGAATCTTTCTTCGAGCCTGAACCATTGCATGGTCCGGACTTTTGAATATTTGTTATGCCACTGGATCTGTTGCCAGGGACGATGTTCGGGTTGAGAAACATTCTGGTGATTATCCGCAGGGAAATGATTAATAAATGCATAACCCAGGGTTAGTTTGGTATTGTCGTTGAGATAATAGGTGCCGCCGAACCTTGCAAGGAATGTGCTGAGCTCTTCAA
>JGI10213J12805_10017758_pt1 | contig 10896 bp, 10 predicted proteins | sample WisNatreferecore_FD_12805 | JGI IMG/M metagenome (IMG submission 12805)
TTTCCTCGGTACCTGGTGCGGCGACAGTAAAAGAGAAGTTCCGCGAATATTGAAAATGCTGGATTGCTGCGGCTTCCCTGAAAAACAATTGCAACTGATCATGGTAAGCAATTTGCCAGATGCATATAAGCAGAGTCCGCAACATGAAGAAGCCGGACGGAATATTATTCGCGTACCGACCATTATCATTGAGGAAAAAGGAAAGGAAGTCGGTCGCATCGTGGAATTTCCAAAGGTTAGTTTGGAGAAAGATATGTTGACGATTCTTCGACGGGAAACGTACGTGCCGAATTATGCGGTTGCCCCGTAGGATGAGGTTGGGTTGATAAGGTTGATAGGGTTGACAAGGTTGACAAGGTTGATAAGGTAAGGCCGTAATGGGACTAAACCTTGTCAACTTGTTAACTTGTAAACCTGTCAACCAGAAAATACGCATATTGCAGCTTTAAGCTCAATATGAAGGGACTCTATTTGTTTATCTTTTTGTTTTCGTTTCTCCGAAACAGTGCACAAGCGCCAAAGGAGCTTCCTGGGGATTGGAGGGCAATGTTGCAGCGTGAAGATTCTGTATTGGTGATCTTTAATCTGCATTCGTCAACAAATAATGGAAAGCTGGAATTATTTATAACGAACGCCTCGGAAAAGATTGAGCTCAGTGATATTGTTTTAAAGGGAGATTCTCTCAATTTCAACCTCCCCGTGTTCGAATCCTCATTCAAGACAAGAATACTTTCTGATGGAAGCCTTCAGGGTATCTGGATTAAAGGAACTGCAGCAAGAATCCAACACTGGCCATTTTATGCAAAAGCGGGAGTGTCGGAAAGATTTCCATTAAAGCACGGCGATGCAAAATTCAACCTTGGCGGCCGATGGAAGTTGACACTTACGAGACCCAACGGTACAACCAGGCTGGCAGTCGCTGAATTTGAACAAAACCAAAATAAATTGACTGGTACTGTTATTACTCCCAATGGTGATTATCGTTTCATGGAAGGAATTGTAACCGGCGATTCCATGTTCTTATCTGTATTTGATGGGGCACATGCTTATTATTTCAGGGGAAGGGCCGATGAACAAGAGCAGTTATCTGGTTTTTATTATGCCGGTATCAATGGGAGGGAAGCTTTTATTGCCGTAAAAGATGAAACAGCAGGAATAGCGGAAGGAATAAGTTCGCCTAAATTAAGAACAAGTGACGATCGGTTGAATTTTAAATTCAAGGATATTGATGGCAACTGGGTTTCTATCAATGATGCCCGCTTTAAAAATAAAGTGGTCATCGTTCAGTTAATGGGTTCCTGGTGTCCCAATTGCATGGATGAAACAGCTTTTCTGAGTGATTATTACAAAAAGAATAAAGCCAGGGGAGTGGAGGTTGTTTCACTGGCTTACGAGTATAGCACCGATTTTGAACGTTCGCAAAAAACATTGCGGAAATTCCAGCAACTGCACAAGGTGACATACCCCATGCTTATCACAGGTGTAGGTGTCAGCGATTCACTTCGTACAGAAAAAACTTTACCGCAAATCACCCCGATACGAGCTTTTCCAACAAGCATATTTATCGGCAAAGACGGACGCATAAAAAAAATCCATACAGGATTTGTCGGCCCGGGAACAGGGAACCGTTATGAAGAGTATAAGAAGAGATTTTATGCGTGGGTAGACGAACTCCTGGCGCAGGAGCCCTAAAACACTCAACACTCAACATTCAACACTCAACACTCATTGAAAGGAAAAACTTTTGAATATTCAATTCTGGACAATGAAAATCAAGAATTGAATATTCCTCCTTCAAATGAGTGTTGAGTGTTGAATGTTGAGTGTTGAGTGTTTTTGGGACTAAGAATTATGGGAATATTCCCAACTCCGCATAGCTAGTTCCCACCTTATTTATCGCAACAACATATGCAGCAGTGCGCATATCGGGAATCTTTGGATTAGATTTCCATGCATCCATCACTTCCCTTGTTGCAGTGATCATTGTTTCTTCCAATCCACTGCGAACGAGATCTACTTCTTCCGGACCATGAAGGATCAATTCCCTTTGCTTATTGGTAACTTTTTTGCCGGTTAGAGTTTCGATCTGTCCAAGCATCTGCGTGTTCTGGTTCTCAGTAAACCTTTTTTCCATCCGACCATAACGGACATGGCTGAGGTTTTTCAACCATTCGAAATAACTCACGGTAACACCACCAGCATTTAGATACATATCGGGAACTACCAGTATTCCTTTCTTTACGAAAAGATCATCGGCGTCCGGTGTCAATGGACCGTTAGCGGCTTCGCCAACAATTTTTGCTTTCACACGAGGAGCATTTTCGGCATTGATTACATTTTCTAATGCGGCGGGGATAAGAATATCGCATTCCATCTCCAGGGCATCATTGCTCTTATCGAAATTTTTTGAACCGGGGAAGTTTAAAATTGACCCGGTCTTCCTTCTATGTTCAACAACAGCATCAACATCCAATCCATCATTACTGAAAATTGCGCCTTCGTATTCAGCAAGCGCAACGATTTTTGAGCCAGCTTCCTGGAAGAATTTAGCAGTATGATATCCCACATTACCCAGACCCTGTACAATTATTCGTTTACCTTCAACACCGATTGACAATCCAAGTTTCCCCATTATATCTTCCATATTACATACCTCACGCAATCCATAAAACACGCCAAGCCCCGTTGCTTCGCGACGTCCACGAACACCGCCCTGCGTTACTGGTTTACCCGTTACACAACCCAGGGCATCGATTTCACCAGGGCGCATGCTTATATAAGTATCCACGATCCAGGCCATTTCTCTTTCACCTGTTCCATAATCTGGTGCAGGTACATCAATGCCGGGTCCGATAAAATTCTTTTTGATCAATTCGGATGTATACCTTCTAGTGATCTTTTCCAGTTCATAGGGAGTGTATTTCTTTGGATCGATAGTGATTCCACCCTTCGCTCCAGCAAATGGAACGTTTACGATCGCGCATTTGTAGGTCATCAGTGCGGCGAGCGCCATCACTTCGTCCAGGTTCACCGTCATTGCGAAACGAATGCCGCCTTTACAAGGAAGCTTATGATGCGAATGCTGAACCCGGTAGGCTTTAATCACTTCAATCTTATCTCCAATCTTAACTGGAAAATGCATCCGGTATACTGCATTACATTGTTTGATCTGTTCCAAAATTCCCGGATCCCAATTGGTAAATGCAGCGGCTTTATCGAAACTCTTTTCAACCGCGCCAAAAAAACTGTACTCTGACATGACGAGCTAAATTTATTTTTTAAAATGACAAGCAAAATTCAATTTGATAATTTGATGATGTGATAATGTGATAATTCAACCCATTATCAAATTATCACATTATCACATTTTCTCATTCTTCTCCAATTTCGAAATCTTTCTATCGAGTCTAATTACGTATAGAAATAATCCTAACAAAATAGTAACTACGACAAGTATTACCACATAGATCTTTCCATCCGCTCTTAAACCTGTTGCCTCTTTTGCATTTTCATTTTCCTGTGCAATTGCTGAACTGAAGCCGATAAGCATTAGAATCAAAACGGTCAGGATTCGTTTCATTTACTTTCGTGTTTAGTTATTTAAAGAGGCGTTCTTCGTGTTTTTTTTCAATTAAGAGGCCCGTGCGGATCCATAGTGTAGCAATCCATGTTCCTAATAATGTCCATCCCAATACGGCAGGCCAGAAGATCGCTCGCATTGCGGGATCCAAACTACCTCCACTTAATGCGGGATTACCTTCAACGCCTTTTCCTCCCGGATGCAGAGATTCGACCATTCTGGGAAGGATCATGATTAATGGTATGTACATGAAATAGGCAAAGATGTTATAGACAGCAGCAATTCTTCCTCTCTTATCCATATCAACAACAGAATTGCGCAAAACGAAATAGGCAAAATAGATCAGCAAGGCAATGGCGGCGCCGATTTGCTTCGGATCATTGCTCCATGGACTTCCCCATGTATAATTTGCCCAGATCGCTCCGGTAATCAAACCCAGGCAACCCAGAACTGTTGCAGCCCTTGCAAATTCCAAAGCAATCAAATCATTTTTTATACCCGGTTTGCGGAGATATCGAATTGAATAAACAATTGAGACGGTGAGCAGCGCCATTTGACTGAACCACATGGGCACATGAAAGAAAAAGTTCCGCATGGTTTCGTACATATTGCTTTCTTCATAAGCCACCTGGTGCGGAAGTTTTACCAGGAAACCAGCAACGAAAGCGTAAACCAGTAAGATGACCGATAATATTTTCCACCAGTAACGGCGCATAGGTGAATGGTGAATGGTGAATGGTGAATGGTCAATAGTGAATACGCAATAAGCAATGGTTAATAGGCAATTGACCATTCACCATTCACCATTCACGATTTAAGTGGGGCAAAATTAGGGGAAATCCGAATTAGTGGAAGTGAATTGGCAAAAATCAACAATACTTAATTATTGTTGATCAATTACTAATAAATCAAAAACAAGAGTGGAAGAAATTTAATTGCAAGGTTCGGAACCTTATCAATCCTTCCAAAGAAACGGAAATAGAATAATGGCCAGCGCTATTACGAGAATATCCAAACCTGCAAGTGCTGCAACCAGCCAACCCAGACCGGGCTGAAATACTCCGGAAAAAGCCGTGTTTGAAATCTTCATCAACAAAAGCACCTGTGGAATTATTAGTGGAAACCCCAATATTGCCATCATCGCTGCATTTTGTCCGGCACGGGCCGCTATTGCGGCGAGAAAACTGAAGACGAGACTCAGGCTTATGCCGCCCAAACAGGTGATACCAAGAAATCTCCATTCATTTTCTAGAGGATTGCCTAATAAGATTCGGAACAATAATAAACTCAACAAACTCATCACCACCATCAGGACTACATTGAATAAAAGTTTCGAAAGAATAAAATCCCTTGGTCCTGCGATCGTATAGAAATAAAGCATTCTTTCCCTGCTTTCCTGCAAGAAGCTTTTTGCAACTGCATTCACGCAAATAAATAGTTGGATCATCCAAAACAATCCATTCCAAACCTTCTCTTCTGGTTGTTGCATTGCGAGATAAAGCACGAATATGGTAGAAGCAACATAAAGAATGATACCGTAGAAGCTGTACTGCTGGCGGATTTCAAGGAGGAGGTCTTTCTTAAATAAAGCGAATATGTGATCTATGGATCTTTTCATCTTAATTCAGCTTTTACACTCAAAACGCACCCAATAATCAATAATCAATAATTAATAATTAATAATCAATAATTGCTCGATGTGGAGCGAGCTAAATGATAGCAAACAACATAATGCCAGAAGAATTATTGATTATTGATTATTAATTATTGATTATTGATTATTTCCTTGAATATTGATTGTTGAGTGTTGATTGTTGAGTGTTTTAGCGATTTACGGCATCGTATCACCCCGATAATAACACACCCTGCACCTCGGCTCATAAATATCCTTCTCACCAAGTACCACTTGCTCCGAATGGTCGGATTTACGATAGGAGTAGTTAGCAATATTTCCACATTTTACGCAGATCGCGTGCAGCTTGGTAATGAAATCAGCTTTTGCCAATAGTTGCGGCATTTGTCCAAATGGGCGACGCATAAAATCCATATCAAGTCCCGCAACAATTACACGAACGCCGCGCATGGCTAATTGCTCGCAGGTATCGGCAATCTGATCATCGAAAAATTGAGCTTCGTCGATACCGACTACGTCGGCATCATGCGTAAGAAGTAGTATGGTCTGGGAGTTGTCGACGGGAGCGGAGACGATAGCATTCTCATCATGAGATACAATTTTCTGAACATCGTATCGTACATCGATCCTGGGCTTGTAAATCTCCACTTTGAGGTTGGCGATCCTCGCTCGCTTCAGACGGCGGATCAATTCCTCGGTTTTACCGCTGAACATTGAGCCACAAATCACTTCGATCCAACCCCTTCGCTCACCGGAAAGATTAGGTTCTATAAACATAGTAAGCTGAAAAACGGAATGAAAATTGATTAATTTTAGGTAACTGAAACCTGCAAAACCAAAAAGTACCCAATATCATGGAACGTTTAGCTACACTAATTGGCAAATTAAACGAACAATTTGCACAAAACGCTGATCCGGCTCAATTAATGGTTACCATTCAATTGATCCAGGGGGAACTTATTCGCCTGTCTTCCACGTCTGGGAAGACTCTTAGCACATCCAAGGTAGCTGTCGTAATGCCTTCCGTGAAAAAATATTCCGGCTCAGAACCATCAAATATTCCCATAGAAAAAGACCAGGAAGTTTTGCAAGTAGTTGAGAAAAATGGCACTCACCAGACCCCAAAAGTCCCGGAAGAAAAGCTGCCATCTTTCAATCCTTTGACCGAAGTTCCGACCCTGGCACACCAGCCAGGACCCAAAGAATTGAACGAATGGATTGGATCTGCCCAATCTTCACTAAATGATAAGTTAAAAGAAGAAGTAAAGGAAATAGGGCATTTTCTAACGGATTCGCCTGTTCGCGATTTGAAAAAAGCGATTGGTATTAATGACCGTTATGTCTTCATTAGTGAGTTGTTCCGTGGTGATGAAACCATGTATGAACGAAGTATTAAAACAATAAATAGCTTTCGCATCTTCCCCGAAGCGGAATATTGGATAGAAAGGGAATTGAAAGTGAAACTGGGATGGGATGATAACAAAGAAATCACCCGACATTTCTATCAATTGGTCAAAAGACGTTTCTCCTGAATGAACTGAAGTATCTTATCAGTTGCTCCCTTCTTTGTGTAAACATAATTCCTCGAAGCTTCTGATGTTTCTTTATAGAGTTGTTTATCGGAAAATAATTCATCAAATAGTTTTTCCAGCTCTAATGCGTTCTCAACTGTAAATCCACCACCTTCATCGATTAATTCAATTGCTTCAATATACTTTTCGAATACAGGTCCGAACACAACAGGTTTTCCATACACCGCAGCTTCAAGAACATTATGTACTCCATCATCTCCAAATCCTCCACCTACATACGCAATCGTTGCATATTTGTATAGTCTTGAAAGCATGCCGATATTATCAATGATCAGCACATTATTGCCCGCGTCTTCATTAAAGGGTTCATTTTGCCTCTTGCCTTTTGCCTCTTGCCCCTTGTTAATCCATTCCGAATACCTTACACTATTCTTAAATAGTTTCTCCGTCTCTTTCAAATGATCTTCATCCACTTCATGTGGAGCGATAATGAATCTTATTTGCGGATTTGAATTTGCATAATGATCCAGTTCTTCCTCATCAGCATCCCAGGTACTACCTGCAACGATCACATTTTTATTTCCGCAAAATTCTTCTATGCCAGGTATTGGGCTGAATTGTGATGTTATTTGAACAACGCGATCGAATCTTGTATCCCCGCATACCGTTACATTTTCAGTAAAACCTAATCCCTTCAGCAAAGCTTTGGAACCTTCATTTTGTACAAGCAGGTGCGAAAAACTCTCAAGCATATAGCGGTGAAGACGACCATACCATTTGAAAAAGGGTTGATCCTTTCTGAATACACCCGAAACGAGTATGGCAGGAATTTTTCGATGTTTTAATTCGGAGAGATAATAATACCAGTAATCATACTTAATCCACAAAACAAATTGGGGTTGAACGATGTCCAGGAATCTTTTGGCGTTTCTTTTTGAGTCTGGGGGCAAATAAAAAATATAATCTGCACCAACGTAATTTTTTTGCGCTTCGTAACCTGAGGGAGAGTAAAAGGTCAGGAGGATCTTGCTGGTAGGGTATTCTTTCCGGATGCCATCCAGTACCGGTCTTCCCTGCTCAAATTCCCCAAGTGAGGAGCAGTGAATCCAAATAAGTGGGGAAACTCTTTGGGGAAAGCGTTCTGTTAGCTTTGAGAATATTCCTTTTCGTCCATTAACCCATAATCTTGCCTTAGGGTTCCAATTTGCAACAAGTTTCACGGAAATACGGTATAGTCCGAGGAAGAGATTATAGAAAAAAAGGTGCAAATGGATTATTTTTTGGTTAGCAAATGTATAATCATTCTTTATAAGTGCGGGCTACCTGTTCCTAGCATTGCTCATCCCGCTTTTTTCATGTAGGTTTGTGCCCGTTTTGGAATTAAAAGGTAGTTATGCGGCAGATACAAATGGTTGATTTAAAGCAGCAATATGCCAAAATTAAGCCTGAAATTGATAGGGGTATTCAGGAGGTGATCGATGCTGCTGCCTTTATTCAGGGTAAAGCGGTTACCGATTTTGCCCAGGCCCTTTCGAGCTATCTCGGGGCTTCTCACGTTATCCCCTGTGCGAACGGAACCGATGCCCTTCAAATCGCACTCATGGGGCTTGGTCTGCAACCGGGCGATGAAGTAATTACTCCCTCATTCACCTATATCGCCACCACAGAAGTTGTTGCATTGTTGAGGTTGAGACCGGTTTTTGTAGAGGTAGATCCAAAGAGTTTTTGCATGGATCCGAAGGAGTTGGAAAAGGCGATCACCCCAAAAACAAAAGCAATAATCCCGGTTCATCTATACGGCAATGTGGCTCCGATGGAAGAGATTATGGAGATTGCAAACCGGAAAGGTGTACACGTAGTTGAAGACAATGCCCAGGCTATTGGGGCGGATTACCGGTTCAAGAATGGCAAGACTGTAAAAGCGGGAACCATTGGGACCATTGGTTGCACTTCATTCTTCCCTTCAAAAAATTTGGGTTGTTACGGAGATGGGGGAGCAATATTCACTAATGACGAGACGTTAGCTAACAGGTTAAAAATGATTGCAAATCATGGGCAATCAAAGAGGTATTACCATGATTTGGTTGGATGCAATAGCCGGTTGGATAGCATCCAGGCCGCGGTGCTGAATGTAAAATTGAAGCGTTTGGATGATTATATTGCGGCCCGAAGAAAGGCGGCAGATTTTTATGACAAGGCATTTGCCGGTCATCCGAAGATCACCACTCCTTACAGGGCTGCTTACGGCAATCATGTTTTCCATCAATACACCCTGTTATTGGAAGGCGTTGACCGAAACGGATTGAATGCATTTTTAGCGGAATCCGGCATACCTTCCATGATCTATTATCCAGTACCCGCACATCGTCAAAAGATGTTTGAAACTTTTGGGAAGCCAACCGATGATCTGAAGATTACCGATTGGTTAACCGAGCGCGTGATCTCCTTACCCATTCATACCGAACTGGATGAGGAGCAGTTGAGATTCATAACAGGAAAAGTGTTGGAATTTATCAATAAAAGTTAATTAATCATTTACCTTATCGATAGCCTAAACCCTAATAAAAACGCTATAAGATGAAAATTGCTGTTGTTGGAACCGGATATGTCGGTTTAGTTACAGGTACCTGTTTCGCAGAGACCGGTAATAATGTTACCTGTATAGATATTGACAAGAATAAGATCGAAAAGCTCTCCTCAGGACAGATCACGATTTATGAGCCCGGACTTGAAAAACTTTTCCTACGTAATCAGCGTGAAGACCGGCTTCATTTCACCACAAATCTTGCAGAAGGCATCCGGGATGCATTGATCATTTTCCTCGCATTGCCTACTCCGCCAGGAGAAGATGGCTCTGCTGACCTAAAATATGTTTTAGGTGTAGCGCAAGACCTTGGGAAATTAATGGAAGATTATAAAGTTATCATTGATAAAAGCACTGTGCCGGTTGGAACTGCTGAAAAAGTTAGAGCAGCAATCGCCAAAAATTTTCTTGGGGAATTTGATGTAGTATCCAATCCGGAATTTTTAAGGGAAGGTGTAGCCGTGGATGATTTCATGAAACCTGACCGGGTTGTGATCGGTGTTGAATCAGAGCGTGCAAAGAAGGTCATGAGTGACCTATATTCCCCCTTTGTTCGTTCTGGCAACCCTGTTATATTTATGGATGCCCGCTCCGCAGAATTGACCAAGTATGCAGCGAATGCATTTCTGGCCACCAAGATCACCTTCATGAATGAAATCGCAAACCTTTGCGAAAAAGTGGGAGCGGATGTGGATATGGTTCGTCGCGGTATTGGAAGTGATGAAAGGATTGGTAAGCGATTCCTCTTTCCTGGTATTGGTTATGGCGGAAGCTGTTTTCCAAAAGATGTACAGGCCCTGGCGAAATCCTCCAAGGAATCAGACTATGATTTCAGAATATTGAATGCCGTAATGAAGGTGAATGAAGAAATGAAGCTTCACCTCATTCCTAAAATAAAAAGGTATTTCAAAAACGACCTCAAGGGAAAAACCTTTGCACTTTGGGGGCTCGCATTTAAACCAAATACTGATGATATCCGCGAAGCACCTGCATTATACATGATCGATGCATTGCTCGCAGCAGGAGCAGGGGTTTGTGCATATGATCCTGAAGCGATAAACAACGCACGAGGATTATTGGGAGATAAGATCAATTATGCAGATACCCAATACGATTGTTTAAAAGGAGCTGATGCCCTGATCATCGCAACCGAGTGGAACGAATTCCGTACACCCGACTTCCTGAAAATCGTTACAACACTAAAAAATAAAGTAATCTTTGATGGCCGTAACCTGTTTGACACAAATGCCATAAAAGAATTGGGCTTTTACTATGAGAGCGTAGGAAGAGAAACAGCCATTCCCACGAATGGAACACACCACAAATAAAACTGCATGGCTACACAAAGAGTGTTAATTACCGGGGCTGCCGGTTTCCTGGGTTCGCATTTGTGTGATCGATTTATAAAGGAAGGCTTTCATGTTGTGGGTATGGATAACCTGATCACAGGCGATCTGCGTAATATTGAACAGCTGTTCAAATTAGAAAATTTCGAGTTCTATCATCACGATGTTTCCAAATTCATTCATGTTCCGGGAGAATTGCACTATATCCTTCACTTTGCTTC
>JGI10213J12805_10023330_pt1 | contig 10887 bp, 9 predicted proteins | sample WisNatreferecore_FD_12805 | JGI IMG/M metagenome (IMG submission 12805)
ACCGGCTTGTTGAACCGGATGCCGGATGGTTCAAAACGGTAAGCCTTGCCGCTACCATTCGGAACTAAGTTGACGATTGGTTGAATACTTATGCTTGTAGTTTCTTTTAACGCACCCTCGGGAAAGATCAATTCCACTCTCCCATCAACAGAAATAATTTTTCCTCCCGAAGGACCGATTTTTATGGCCACTAATTTTCCATCTGCTGCACCAATTGCAGTTGACTTAGGTAATTCAACCAGCTCCACGGCGATAGAATCTGTTTCCTCATCTTCTTTTGTTACACCTTGCGCGTATGCAGATAATGCAGAAAACATAAATATTGGGATCAATATCTTTTTCATGATCGCATTTTTTGGATGATAGACAAATGAAAACCTACTTCACCTGCTTTTCATATCCCACCTCGTATTCACCAACCTGGTCTTTCTTGTACATAAAAAGTCTATCCTTCCATCCCAGGCCTCCGCGATTCACTTTGTCAAACCTGAATGTCACTTGCTCTGTTTGTTTGCCACCGTGTTTTCGAAATGTGAGTTGATTGCCTTTGAACGTATAAGCACCGTCACCTTTGAAGCCCGAAGTTCTAATGTTTAAATATTCATAACCACCGCTTGTCGTTTTAGTCGTCGTTGCAAATGCTCCGATGAACTGATAATTGCCATTTGCTGCAAAAATGTATTCCGATAACGCACTTCCACCCATTGACATCCAGTCACCGATAATACGCTTTGAAACCGGCTCTGGCAGTGTTTTTGGAAGGATCGCATTCTTCACAGTGAAGCTGTTAAAAAACCTTCTCCAATATTCGTACTGATGATTGCAAAAACAAGCCATTAAGCGATTGTGCCTCCCGGCTATTACCGTAATTTGTTTACCATTACCAATAACCAAAACAGCTCCATCTTCATAATCGTAATAATAGCCATCTGGCCGCATCTTGTGCATTGGCGCTTCCATCATGAAGTATTCGAGACCTTGCGGAGTGAAGCCTTTTGATAACGCATCACGGTTCTCACCGTTGTAACGGTATTGCCAACCGGGATACATCTGGCTGAATATGCTCTTTGCATCTTTTTCGAGACTTCCTGAAGAAGCCATTGGTGGAAAGATAGTAATGGCACAACCTTCTCCAATCGTCTGCGATTGGTGGAGCAAGACATAATCCTTTGTCTTTTGCATATACCATCTTGCAGGCGCAATGTAACTGTAGTTGTCCCAGCTGAAATTGCCGGTCTTGTTATTGGTGGCCGCATTCTTGTCCAAATCAAGACTCTTGAAGAAATTATCCAATTCGGCCAGGAATTCCTGGCCTGCGAGATTTACAAGAATACTCATCACCTTCCCGAAACCCGACATTGCAACTAACATGCAGGTATAGGTCAAACCCTGTTTGGTAATATTGGTGACTCCTCGTACTACGGTCCAACCATCTGGAGATTTTTCAGTTTCTGTCGTTGGCGTCACCTTGACTCCCGTATTCAATTCAACTTTTGAATGCCATTCTTCTTCGAAATCTTTTGCGGGACTGCCACTGCTTATGCGGTTTGGAAATAAAAAGATCTGGCAGAAACTTGTAAGATCATTATTCGTCCGGTAGTCGTGAAACACCAGCATTCCTCCTGAATCAATTCTTTGCCATCCTTTCGGTGGTATAAAGGATGCTATATCGAATTTTTCGGTTTGGGCTACAAGTTCGGTACCACCGAATACTGCTGTTATCATAATCACAAGTATTTTATTCATATTATTGAGGTTTATAAATCCTGATATTCTTATTCACCTGGGTTTCGGGAGGAATTCCCATATACTTATCAATGTTTGCGGTGAGTACCCCATCAACAGTAAAGCCTTTATTAACCGCGAGTGTTACATTCTGTTTTAACTCCAGTGGTTTGCCAACACCCTTGATATCGAATTCCGACTCGAATAATATTCCCCAATCCATTACCGTATTGGCATCAAATGTTACGAACACCTGGCCTTTGATGCCGAAATCAACTACTGGTGTTGAATGAAAGATTGCACCGGGCCCAATTGCAATAGTGGTTGCTCCACCTGCAAGGTGATCGAGGTTAAATACAATTCCTTCACCGATTTCTAATCCCCAGCTCTCACAGTCGAACTGAACTTTCCCTACGCCAAAAGGAATTTCCACACCCATTGGCAGTGGGCAATCGGGTTCTGAAACGGTAAGGCTATCATTTTTTGCTTTCCCTTCAGGATCGGGATCACAAAATCCATTTAATGTGGTCAACTGCACTCTTTCCAATACCCAATACATTTTAAGAACGATCTCATAATACTCAAGCTGGTATTGTTCAGGTGTGAATGATGAAAACCGGACCCAATAGAGATAATCATTCAGATAATCCTTATATACATGAACGATCTTCTTAAATTTTTCTTCATTGATCTCCGCGAATTGCGGCAGGTAAGCATCTACTACAGCATTCGTGGCATTGCAATAATCTTCTTCGAAACCGGGGTCAGGATTTCCTTCGCCAATTTTATCTGCTCGCGGTTCAAATGCGTCCTCTACTCCTTTCATCAATGTGTCGAATTCGATCTTTAGCCTCAGAGTCCTTCGTTCCAGCTCTTTGAGCTCCTTCTCCAACTTCACAATTTTGTCAGTAAATTCTAAATGAATAGAAACTACCATTGCACCAGCAAAAGGCAAAAAAGGCCTTATAGTTTGTTTTCTCTTGCCGGAAGCGTATTCCAGGTTTGCCTTTTGAGCAATGGGTTCCTGTAATTCCTTTAGTTTAAAATATTTCCTTTTCTGAAAGTCAATGACCTTTTTATATTCCTTGTGCTGAGCAATTCGCATCAAGGTCTGTTCATGCTTGGTGCATTGAGGAGGTGCGGGGTATTTATTGAAATTAATATAGTCAGGTTGTTTGTAGCGGTGACGAATATAATTCATCAACTTCTTTGCTGAGTCTTTTCTCAAGGCCTTCAATCCATTGAATCCAGCTAATGTGAACGAACTTCGAATCGAATTCTCATAGCACTTAAAGGCCTGATCCTTGCTACCCCGCGCCTGATAAATAAATCCCAATGAATTATTGGCATGATGATGATAAGGTGAAGAACTGATTGCATGTCTGAGATATTCCTCTGCTTTTTGATGATCACCCAGCGCTAAATAAGATTGTCCAAGATTGTTATAGAGTGTGCTGTTGCCATGTTCTTTGCTGATACAGACATGATAGATCGGCACGGCGAGATAGTCAACACCGCATAAACTAAGAGTAGCACCTAAATTATTCAATGCTGTATTGCTCTCAGGCTGTTTCTTTGCCGCCTGTATCGCGGTCAACAACGCTTCCCTGGGATGATTAAATATCCAAAACCCATAGGCTGCTTTTGTTGCTGTTATTTCATCCCCAAAATCTCTAACAGTCGTACCTGCAAGTGCCGCAGAAATCTTTTTTTCTAATGTATCGAGGTATTGGATCAATTCCTGTTTTGTATTCAACCTTCTCGCCGCAAGATTTAGTTTCTTTTGATTGGGTGCCGGAAGTTTCAACTTAGAAGAGTCGCTACCATCCACCGGGGGAGGTAATGGTGCGGGCACCACGGGCAGTTTGAAATTATAGTAACGCATCAGCGAATCGAGGATACGTTCGATGTTTTTAATCTTGGGTCTTTGGACGGCAATGTTCTGTTGTTGCTTCTCAGGCTCTTTCTTGTTGGCAACATAATCCAGGCCGCTTTTGCCAGTCAATCGATGAAGTCCGGGTAGGAAATCTTTGTTTCTCACAATTGAGTTTAACCGCTCGGAAATTCGCTCTGCATTTTTTATCGCCTCTGGTGTGGGAGCGGCCGCTGAAATACTAGCCCGTGGATATTGCCTTTCAATAACGATCAGCTGGAAACTATTCCGAGAAATATTTTTGTCATAAAAACTTTCATCAACAATTACCAATTGATCAGCTGTAGTGTCCGTTGCTTCCTGGAATCCGGCCCATTTATTACCCCATGCAGTTGAGCCAAAATCCGGTTGACCTTTTTTGCTATCGCCGTACTTGGATTTTCTCAGGTAAGCAATCTGCTTTCTTTCATCAGGCGACATCGATGCCAGCAATTGTTGCGCGTTTGGGATTAATTGTCTTTCGCTTTCGGTTGATGATCGTCCCGGTAGATTGCCTTTGAGTCCCTCAATGAAATTGACCAGATATTCTTCTCTTGTTGCCGGCCGCCATGGCACTGATTTGCCAGGGGGCAGAATCAGGATCATGTTATTGTATTTGGGATAACCACTTACGGGTATGCCGGGAAACGGTTTGCGAAAAACGCGATCATTACCATATTGAATGGAGTTGCCCTGAAGGATATATCTAACTTCGTTGATCCAGATTTTGATGCTGGAAGAGTATTCGCCTCCTGCGACAATTTTACCCTCTCTTGTTCGAAGTAATTCATAAAAAGGAATGGTCATATTAAATACATATGGACCATTTGGAAATTCAGAAACACCCCGATAATTCTTGAATACGCCACCATAAGGTCCGGCATCTGCTCCTACTGGTTTTGGATATACATACTTGGTGGCATCCACAATGGCCTCGAGCATTTTCCTGGCCATTGGCTTATCGTTATTAGGAATTTGAGTCAGTGTATAATAATCGGTTTTCTTATACACGCCGGGCGAGTCGGGCACTCTTCCGGTATAATAGGATTGGGAAAAACCAATAGACGTAACTCCAGTTAGGTAAAATAAAATCAGGCAATAGAGTTTTCTGCGGCCAATCACGGTAAGTGGGTATTTAATCTGGCAAATGATTCTATTTCAATTTAGCTTACCAGATGTCGGGCGACAATAGGACGAAAGTTAGGGTCTGAAACATCTCCTAAACCCCGGGAGAAACGATTCAGGAGGAAAAGAATTCCGCCAAACAAAAACTATGGTAATTCAGCGATAGAAGGTAATATTTCTATCGATCAAACAGCCTTTTATCAAATTCAAAAATCTCAGAATCGATCATTCTTACAAGGGGAAATAATGAATGGGCAGGATTAATGAGATAATTGAAATCTCCCTGAACAACCGCAGACGGAACTTTCAAGACAAGGGTTTTTCCTTGCGATACAAATTTGTCTCCAATAAGTTGCGTCGCATTCGTATGAGGTGCTACATCCCAATCTTCCGGCAGTGTTGATGGATCAATCTCTGAAATTTCAACATTGTCGGGAATTTCAATAGAAATGATCCAATAATCTGAGGGAATAGTTCCAAGTGGAGAATGAACAGCAATTTCAGCTGTACATAGCGCTCTGGATTCACTGGTATACAAAATGGGAACAGCTTTGCTGTTCCATCTTCCCCCTGCCAATTCAGCTCCCTTGCCAGAGAGATCATTTTTGTATTTCGCCTTGCTGAGCCGGTAAACTATCATGCTAATACGCCATGTTCTATTCGAGTAAGCTCATCTTTCAAAAGGCCAATACCAAAACTGTTATCTAACAAGCTTTTTGGTTTGATGCCACCCAGTGCAACATTTTTAGTCCCCAACCAGGTGTTGAATTTTTCCTTACTACCAAATACTTCAATACCTAGATTGTATAGTAGGCTGATGTGCATTATTTTTTCCGAATAGATGGGATCAAAAGTTTTCTTCTCACGCTTGTAACGCTGCATGGTTCTTTCAGACATATTCAAAAACAAGGACCATTCACCCAGGCTAAAGGGAGTATCTTTTGCGAATCGGTAAAATATGGCAAAGCCAATCCCATTCCTAACTAAATTAATGATCATAACTACCTCCTTATCATCAATTGAATTATAAGATATATCGTTAATCGTTAATGCGAGTGATTTTGCCATTGGCTTATAATTAAAACAAATGTATGAATTTTGTCGCAAATAAAACGACAAACGTCCAACAATTATTTCGCCATTATTACATTGAATATCATCTATTTACGTTATTACCCTAACCTTCCCCCTCCTGCCTAATTGTTCATATTTAATGAAATTTACGTTTCAAAATACGACCGGTCGCAGTATATATTTGCAGGAGATTAAATGAATAAGCAGCATCACATCAAAATTATACCTTTGTCTGGCACCATTAAAACTATCACTTATGGCATCAGTAAACATCTATCTCACATTTGATGGCAATTGTGAGGAAGCATTCGAATTCTACAAATCAGTTTTCGGCGGCGAGTTTCCTTATGTAGGAAGATATAAGGACATGCCGCCTTCTGAAGAGGGAGGCAAGCCCGTTTCCGACAAGGAAGGGAATAAGATCATGCATATGTCACTTCCGATAAGCAAGGAAACCATGCTGATGGGCAGCGATACCGGTGGTGAATGGGCATCAAGTTTCAAGCAAGGAAATAACTTCTCTATTTCTGTAAACGCTGAGAGCAGGGATGAGGCCGATAAGGTTTTCAACGGACTTTCCAAAGGTGGCCAGGTAACCATGCCAATGAACAAAACCTTTTGGGGTGATTATTTCGGTATGTGGACCGACAAGTTTGGCATCAATTGGATGGTGAGTTATAATGAAAATGTAGAGAAGCTTGCGAAGCAGACGGAGGCAGCTCATAATTAGTTCCCGCTTTTGCGAGATTCACGAGGTTGACAGGGTTGATAAGGTTGACAGGGTTAATAAGGAAACAAAAACGAAAACCTCGTCAACCTTATCAACCCTGTCAACCTAACCCAGCGCTCCAAATGCATGATCGATCACAATCTTCCAGGTGCCATCTTTTTGCCGTTTCATTACTTCAATGCCTTTCGCGCTTACTTTTACCTCGTTTCCATCTTTGATAGTCCATTCCGATCTTCCCACCGCTAAGTCTTCGGTTTGAAGGCAATAAACTGTTTTGATTTCCATTTTCCCTTTAATGGATAAAATTGACTTTATAGCTTCCTCGAATTTTTCCTTACCTGTTACAGGCTTATCAGGTTCGGGCACAATGATTCCGTTATAATCATACATACTCAATACGGTCGCTAAGTTTCCTGTGTTAAAAGCTGCGGCGAGTGTTGCGTGTGCATCCTCTGCATTTCTAGGTAGATTCATTTTTGTAGTTTTTATTTTACACTTGAATGATTGATTAGTCCCCGAAAAGTTTCATTCTGTCACTAATTCCGGCGAAAACAGAATTGAGAAATCCTGGTTATTAATTATCGCAGCACTAAGCTCTCCTACCCTTTCATATACTTTCCTGAATAAGACCGGACCCATACTAACTCGTTTTACGCCTCGTCTATTCAATACGCCAAACCCAGGTAATCCGGGAACACACATCACATTCAATGGTAATGCTGTGTTTTCAATTGCGTCGATAATGTCTCCTTCATTTTTTATAGTCGGTAAGAAAATGCCGTCAGCCCCGGCTGATTCGTAAACCTTTAATCTGCTTCGGGTTTCTCTCACTTTATTCGGGATATTGAGGATATAGGTGTCGCAACGAACGTTGATAAACAATTCGAGTCTTTTTCTCTCCAGTTCACTTTTGATAAATTCAATCTTTTTTGCAAACCGACCTGCATCATCCAATGATCGATCTTTGTTGTTGATGATCGAATCTTCGATGTTGATACCAACCACACCTGCTTCAATAAGCTGAAGAAGATTTGAAAAGATCTCTTCCTTTGTATTACCATATCCCATTTCAATATCTACCGTTAAGGGAATTTGAACAGAAGCAAGGATCCGTCTAACAATCAAAAGATATTCCTGAAAAGGCATTTGTTGACCGTCATCATAACCCAGACTTTCAGCAACGGCTGCGCTTGAAGTACCAATTGCGGAAAATCCATTTTCCTGAAAAATGATAGCACTCCTTGGATTCCATACATTAGGCAAAAGAAATAATTCTGGTCCTTCATGTAAGGTTTTAAATTTTTGAAATTGTGTAAGCATAATATTTATCGTTTGATTTTGATTGACTTCCTGATCAGTATCGAGATCAAAAATAGAAAGTTCACAAACCGATAAAATTGAACAAAACGGAACAATAAATTACTCACCGATTTTGGTGACGGAAAGGTTAAACCCCCACAGGGCAGGCCTTCGGGGTCACAATTTAGTTCGTCGCAAATGCAAATGAAATTGGAGAACTTTCGGGAGAATAATCTGAAGGTGTTAAACCAGTGAAAGCTTTAAAGTCCCTGATAAAATGAGACTGATCGGCATAGCCGCAGTCGTACGCTATTGACGTTAGCGAAGTTCCTTTTCTACCAATCAGCTTGAGGCTATTTTGAAAACGATCGATCTTGCTATATAACTTAGGAGTAAGTCCGGTGTATTGCAAGAATAATTTCTGAAGGTAACGGGAGGTTATACCGTAACGCGAGGCGACATTCTCAATATTGTCGAAGAAATCATCCTGCGTCATTTCATTCATGATCTCATTTACCACCGTTATCTTACTGGATCTTTTCTCGGATATGGTAAGCTGTCCCAACAAGTAGTCTTCGAGAAGTAGAATCCTTTTTTTCCATCCTGCTGTTTCTATCAACTTTTCATGAAGCATCCTGGCTTCCATGCCAGATAATTGACCAAAATCAACCACCTGATTATTGTATTGCTCAATATTTTCTTTCAGAAAGAATGCCGGTCCATGAGGGAAAAACCTTGCCCCTAGCATTACATTTTTGCCAATTGATTTGATGGGCAGAGGTTGAATGATTTGGCCCCATAATTCAATCGATGGCGTCGTTACGAACTTATTGCCATCTGATGTTTGCCATTTTCCAGATCCGAGGTTGAAAATAATTTCCATGCAGCCGCTGGGGAAAACGGTATCTTGAAAATCCAATCCAGAACTGGATTCATAAATGAAATAGTTCTTTACAAAGTTTTTTAACCTGTCACCCGGTATGATCTCCTGGTACTGCATTGCCTAATTAAATTTTAAAAATTCCCCGACCGAAATCAAAATTACAAAAAGCATCAGGCCTTCTTAAACCTGATTTTAAGTTATCAGCGGCAAACTTAGGTACACAAGAAGAAATAAAATTGTATAAATCGGAACAAATTAGGTTTAAACAGAGAAAGGTTAAAGCTTTGATACTTTAACCTTTCTTCATTATTTATTCACTTGAGTGTTGAATGTTGAGTGTTGAGTGTTGAGTGTTTTATAACCTCCTTATATAAACCGGTTAATTATATTTTCCATGTATTCCTGCTTACCACTCTTCAATGCTGGTTCTCCATTTTCAACGGCATATGCTCTAAGATCCTGAAGCGATAACTTTCCATCTTCAAATTCCTTTCCTTTCCCGTTGTCGTAACTCGCATACCTTTCCTTTCTAATTTTTCTGTATTCCGATTTATTTAAGATCTTTTCTGCCGTGATCAATGCTCGTGCAAACACATCGATTCCTCCGATATGCGCATGGAACAGATCTACTGCGTCTGTTGAATTGCGGCGAATTTTGGCGTCGAAATTAATACCTCCGCCTTTGAATCCCCCTGCCTCTAAAATCACCAACATTGCTTCGGTCAGTTCATTGATGTCATTAGGGAATTGATCAGTATCCCAACCATTTTGATAGTCGCCCCGATTAGCGTCAATACTGCCCAACAGACCATTGTCCGCCGCCACCTGTAACTCATGAGTAAATGTATGTCCAGCAAGCGTTGCATGATTCACTTCAACATTTAATTTGAAATCATTCAGCAGATCATACTGACGTAAGAAGCCAATCACCGTTTCACAATCATAATCGTATTGATGTTTGCTTGGCTCGCAAGGTTTTGGTTCGATGAAAAAAGTTCCCTTGAATCCATTCGCTCTTGCGTAATCTTTTGCTGAATGCAGGAATATTGCCATGTGTTCTTTTTCTCTTTTCATATTTGTATTCAGCAAACTCATGTACCCTTCTCTCCCACCCCAAAACACATAATTCTCTCCACCCAATGCAATTGTTGCATCCAATGCTGCTTTTACCTGCGCAGCCCCATGAGCCAATACATGGAAATCGGGGTTAGTGGCGGCTCCATTCATATATCTTCTGTTTGAAAAAAGATTCGCTGTACCCCACAACAATTTCACCCCGGTTGCAGATTGCTTAATATTCAAATAGTCGGTGATTGCCTGCAATCTTCTTTCATTCTCTTTTATATCATTGGTATAATCAACCGCGTCAACATCATGAAAACAATAATAAGGCAGGCCGAGTTTTGTAATAAATTCAAATGCCGCATCGGCTTTATCTTTTGCCCGTTCGATGGGATCTGTTTTCTCATCCCAGGTAAAAATATGTGTAGGTTCGCCAAATGGATCCCCGCCATTTCCATTAAAGCTATGCCAGTACGCGCAGGCGAAACGCAAATGATCTTTCATTGGTTTACCGGCAACGATTCTATTTTCATCATACCAACGATATGCTAAAGGATTGTCAGAATCCAGGCCTTCGTATCTGATCTGATCAACGCCAGGAAAGAAATCTTTCCTGCTCTTTGTAGTCGTACTCATAGTTCAAGTTTTAGTTTTAAAGTGTTGGAAGCTCGGAATTCTTCCCAACTATAATTTGTTTTTAATCTGCGTCAGTGCGTCTTGTACATCTTCAACAGGTTTTTTACATACTTTGTTCGTACATACATAAATCATTGTCTTGTTTTCCAAAAGCTTATTCTCCAGCAATGGAAGGTTTTCCTCGTCCGTTTCGCCCATCATAATACAATCGGGCAAATATTCTTTTTGCAAACTCTTATTCTTCGCTATTGCGTCTTTTCCCATCACTGCAATTTCATAAGTGCCATTAACAGTCAGTCCGGCCAGGGCACCCCATGCCGCATGAAAGGCAGGAAACTTTTTCATTTTTGCGAGTACAGCAGTCAACATGCCTTTAGATAGATCGGTGTAATCCCTTTTGTCATAAATGATCCCTAACAAATAGACAACCGTTGACATTAT
>JGI10213J12805_10054810_pt1 | contig 10858 bp, 7 predicted proteins | sample WisNatreferecore_FD_12805 | JGI IMG/M metagenome (IMG submission 12805)
GTGACATTTCTTTTAATGCCTTAATATCCCTGCTAATTGTAGATTGATCAACACCTAACTTCTCTGCTATCTCAGATTCACTTATTGATTGAGCCAATAGAGATGTTATATTCCTTCGTCGTTCTTCAATTTTTTTTCTATGCATTTTATGCAATTCCTCCTTAGTAAAACGCAGCTGTATGCATCTTCACTTATGCTAAATGCCAAATATCTAACGTTATTGTAATAAAAAGAAAGCTTTAAGCATTTTCAAGGTTGTTAGCACAAATATATTGATTAGGGTTAGTTACAATGTAATGCATATTTGACTATTTCTATAACTATTATTTTCAAGCATAGCTAGATCATAAACCGAGAAAAACTCAATAACTTAAGTCAGTTGCTTTCTTAACCCACAAATGCTTATTCTTAAATGTATGCTGTGGCAATGGATTATAGAAATCTGGAATTAGTAGAGAATCATAAAGTAGTTTCTCGTAGTCAAACATTGGTTTGTCAACATTATCTTTCTTAGGTAATCCTATAATGTGATTAAAACAGCAATTTCCATTAGTTGCTTCACCTTGCTGCTTATGCTCTTCTTTATTCCATATCCAGAATGGTTTATCTCAGTCTTTCAAAAAGTTGGGTTTGTTCTGCATTAGAATGGGATTGAACTAATAACTTTTGCAGGTCTTTGAAGGTCACTTTGCATATTATTGCTGCAATGTTAGCTTTAGTTTTATTATTATATCTTCCAGTTTGTTAGTATTTAGCTTGAATTTATTCTCTTATTTATTTCTCTTATAATCTCTTCATTTGATATTGGTTTTTGAATAAATAGACTCTTGTCTAAATCACAATATTCTTCTTCTTCTTCTCTAAGCTCTTCATAGTATTCCTCACCTGCTGTCAAAAAACATATTTTGGTGTTAGGATCTATCTTCTTTATCTCTTTGTAAAGCTCAAAGCCATTCATAGCAGGCATTTTAATATCAAGTATTACCAGGTCATAGATATGTGGCTTAAAATTGTTAAGTGCTGATACAGGATTAATATATGTATCAGTAATAAATCTACTATCTTCTAAACCCTCCTTAAATGTGAAACAAACATCACGTTCGTCATCTACTAATAAGATTCTCTTGTTGTTGTTGTTACTGTAGTTAGATGATGGCGGCGATGCCAACTGCTCTGATTATATCTTCATAATAATACATCATTTATATGATTATAACTAGTGTGTTTGCTGCTAATACTATTAATATTATTATTCTAACTCTGCATTTATTCTTCTTATCAAATCCTTAATTTCAACTGGCTTTTGAATAATACATTCCATTTCCAATGATGGAAATGCTTCTCTTGCTGCTTGATAATTTACATAAGTTGCTGACATAAAGCATACCTTGACTTTATTATCTATCTTTTTTATTTCATCATACAATTCATATCCATCCATTTTAGGCATCCTAAAATCAAGAAGGACTAAATCATACACCTCAGGTTTAAAACTAGATAATGCTAGTTCTGGGTCATTGAAAGTATCAACCTCAAATAGTCCATTACTGCTACTACTATCTTCTAAGCCTACCTTTACTGTTAAAGTAATATCAGGATCATCGTCTACTGCCAAAATTCTTGTCATTTTTATTTTGGCCGCTTCTTTGGTCATATTATCATCATTGCAATAATAAATAAACTCATAACACTCACTCTATTTATAACAATTTCTTTTTTGTTGAACTATTAACTCAATTTTTGTAGGTCTTTCACTCTTTACTAACATTATTATATTAATATTGGCTGCATTAGAAACTTTCGATTCATCTATTTCAATATGGTTTATACACTTGATTTATCATGAAGGTAATTATGAAGGCACATCGCACTATTACTCCTTTTGTCTAAACAAGTCATTTTCTCTCTTTCGATAAGTACGTACATAACAGATGCAAAAAACGAGTACGAGTTGCTTCAGTTGCTCCCGAGTAAATCGAAGTTATAACTAAATAATAATAGTACTTTGATTCTCATCCGCTGGCTGTCTTCTAATTCCGACGCCTATCCAATGATATTTCTTCTCTCCGTTGTCGGCGGCTTTAAGCCATTTGTATTCAAACTTGTATGGTTATTTGGTTAGTGTCCTACTGAATGATTGCTCGCTCTCAGGCGATAGGCTATTTTCCTTGCAGAATTCCTGGTAAGCCAGGTATAGTTGGTCTTTTGGTGTAGTCACACCGGCATCAATATATAACCTATTTTCGTAAAAGGCTCTGACTGGATCTGAGGATGTAATGTATTTTTGGTAGTTGTCAGCTATTGAATCTGCCGTTGTCCTTTTGATTCCCTCCTTAAGGACGCGCGGCAGCCGCCTTAAAACTACTTTCAATAGACCTGATAACTCTTCAGGTGTTGTCAGTTTATCTATAATATAGTAGTCAATGTTATCGCCAAAAAACTGGTTAGGGAAGTTAATTATTATTTGTCTTGCAAAGAAAGCATCCGTTTCGTCAGGTGTTTTAGGTATTGTGTTAGCTGAAAATATTTGCTTGGAATAATTTACAAAATAAAATGTTGGCAAGTACTTTCGTTCGGCTGGAATTAAGTCGCCGCCTGTTAATTTCTTAAGTGTTCCGCTATCCTTCAAGGCTTCTGTGTTTAAGTCTGCGTCGATATTGGCTAGCTTTCTATACAGCTGAGCTGTTGCAAAATTATTATCTAATAACCTATGCAAGCTTTCAGCTGAAACATTTTCAGTACCTAAGAAGCGTTGAATAAGTGTTAGTAAAGTGCCCTTTCCGTTCCTACCCGGTCCGTTAAGTAACAAATAGCTATGAAATGGAAAGCTGCGCCACAAGCAATAAGCTATAAAATCTAACACAATTTCAACATCTTCCGATGCCATTATTTCATACATAAATTTCATAATTGTAGGACATGGACAACTTTCTTTTTCGCCGACCCATTCAAAGAAATCTCCTAATACTGATTGTTCTTGTTGATATAGTACTGGAATTCTTACTGTTGCCATAAATTCGGGTCCATGTGCTTTTGTTTCTAGAGTCTTTAAATTGACCGTACAATTCTTAAACACTAACCATTCAGGTTGTGAGTCAAAAGCAGATCTATCAATGTAAGTTCTTCTACGTATATGATTTATCACTTCGTTAACTAAATGTGTTGAAATATCAGGTTTCATTCTTTCAAGCTCAGATTCTATTAGAATTTCGCCCTCGTTTACAAATATACCATGATCATTATCATAATAGTAAATTTCTTTTGTGTCCTTTAGAGTTTTGAATGTATATTTCTGCATTAGCTCATCTATAACAGTCCTTGTTGTTGCGGTAGTTTTTTCAGATGTAATTTCAGTAGCAGGAAATACAAACCCTTGCTGATCAGCCGCTTCTTTTATAATTCTATCAATTTCAGATATGATCTCTTTTGCATTATTTTCAGAATCAGCGCCTAATGATAATACTAAGGCCTCAAGTAACCTCTGATAACCACTAACCTTATCAGAATCCCCAGGTTTCTTACAAGTTTCTCCTGCCACCCTTAATCTTAGTGCTCTCTCTTCATCCCCCGCAGCCAGTTGTTGTATTATTTGTAATAACGAGTTTTCAGATATAAACGATTTATGTAAATATCCTGATAGTGAAAACACTATCTCATCTCTATTTGTTTTAATATAGGCTGGCTTTACTGTATTGGCAACACCAGTTACTGAAACCGGTTGCAGCTCGATTGTTGTTGATGGTGGAATAGTTGTTGTGTGTGCAACCATAACAGATGTTGTTATTGATGTTGTATAATTTTTAGACTTTAAACCTTCTAGTAAGGTTAATAATTCAAGCGCTTCAGCTTTAGTTAATGTTTCCAGGTAGCTAAGCTCGCCTTCAAATTCATATCGTCTGCCGCTGCTATGGATTGATGGTGGCGCTATAACATAACTGCCACTAGCTTTCAAACATATTTCATCGTGGTCCTTAAACCGTAGATATGGTTTTGTTGCAATGCCTTCTGGGAAATCTTCAGGTCTATATTTGAACCATATGTGCGCGCCGCCGCCACCTGTTTGTACGTGGGTTGTGTTTAGCGTTTTAACCCGCAAGCTTTCTGAGAATTTTAATAATAATTGTGACTCAAATATTCTTTTGCTGCGGTCGCCATCAATATCTAAAACTATTAAACATGATATATCTCCGGTAGTTATTGCGATATTATTTTTATTATTTGATGGTTGAGAAAACCATTTTTGTATTAGTTCAGGTGTTGGCAGGCTATTTTTGTATTCACTCCAAGGCCTGGATGGCCTTTTACCATCATAAGGATTATTATTGTCATCAGTAATCCCAGGTTGTGGAATTGGGAAAACACTTATGTTTTTTTGAATGTATTTTTCAGCAGTTTCTAAAAAAATATTACCACTGGTTGTATTTGTTGTCATTGTGGTTAAAACACCTACCAAAAAAGCCGGTCTAAATATGGTGATGAAGAGTTGTTGTTATTCTCGCGCCGCCGTCTTTTTATAGCTTCATCTATGTTGGTAAATGAATGCACAAGATCGCATTGCAAACATACACCAGTTTCTAGATCAATAAACTGCGCGATATCTTGCTGTTGATGATGATATCGCTTAGCGATACTTTTTAAATATCTAATGGTTGTATTCTTTGCTTGCTGATCTTCTTCCTCGGAGATCTCCTTTTCTTTTTGTTGCATTGAATACTTGTCAATCTGTTCTCTTGTGAGAACTAAGAGGAGCTGCTTCAATTTTGGCTATTTGTCCTCTTCTTTTTCTTCTTCTTTGTTCATTTCCTGTTCTTTTTCTTCGAGTAGTTTTTTGGCTGCAGCTATGAATTTTGATGCAGTTACTTTTGCAGCTTTAAGTTTGTCATCTTTAGATAATTTTTTATCAGCATCATCATCGTCGTAGGTATTCTTTTTCTTTATTCTTAATCTTAAAGTTCTACCATCATCCAAATGTATCGGGGGAGATACTGTTCCTGCTGCCGGAATATCTGGTGGATTAAGTTCAGTAGCTAAAATATCAACATCTGCTACAGCAAGATCTACTACAGAAACAATTCCTATCTCTCTAAATTTTCTAGCTGTAGTAGGACCAATCCCTTCAATATCCTGAATCTCTAAGTCAAAGTGAGAAACAACATCTGCAAATCTTTTATTTAGCTCAACTTTCTCTTTCTCCCTTCTTTCTTTATCCTCTTGTTGCCTCTTTGCTAGCTCAGCTTTTTCCTTTTCAATTCGCTCTTTTTCTTCTTGCTCTTTTTTGTGCTTTTCATGTTCCTTGGCTTTTAATACATTTTCCATTTTATCTAGAATGGGTTTTAGCTCTTTGATCTTTGCATTTAATTCGTTTAATAGAGGGTCTTTTTTTACGATCCCATCACCAAGTACATTCTCAATCTCGGCCCTTTTTTCATCAACATTGATAAAGCCCTCAACTTCTGTAAGTCCTGATTCTATTTCTGCCCACTTCTCAGCTGTAATTAATTCACGATACTTGTAGATAGTATCTCTAAGCCTCTTTATTTCTTCAGGATCAGACTTTGATAAATCTGGTTTTCTTAGTACTCGGCCGTAATCTCTTGTTGGATGTAACTTTTTTAGTTTTTCCATCAAATATTCCCATACAGCTTCAGAGCCAACAGCTGCAAGAATATCATCTATCTTAACATAATCACTACTTAGACCGAAGTGGTTTCGCATTTCATCGTCAACACCCAATCTCTCTATTGGAATTCGAGCTTCTGTAGCAATTTTTCTTCCCGCCTTATCATCATCAGTAAAGATTGTAACATGGGCGCCAGACTCATCCGCAGCCTCAATCAAATCTTTACCATATTCAGCTAAGTGGCCTTGGCTGTTAACAAATGCAACCCCATATCTATGACCATGTTCACCAATCACTCTAACACTATCAAGCTTTTCCATAAAGATAATGTCAGTTCCTTCTTGAGCAAGGGAGTTTATTTGGTCAAAAGCAACACTGCGCCAATTACCATCAGCATCAAACATAGTACATCTTGCTGCAGCTATTATTCCAATTGATTCACGTTCGACATTTGCCTCTGTACATAACTCTCTGATTAATTTTTTAATGTAATCTCTGGTACATGTAAGTCCAAGTGGTTTTAACACTAGCCGTTGAAAATTATACCAAGCACTATCCTGAGTCCAGTTTTCCCTTTCTTTAACGCTCATTTTTTTGTTATCTCCTCCTCTCCTCATCCATCTCCCTTTACATCAGGCAATCCCCGCTTTTCTACCAAAAATTTTCTAAAATGTTCTTTAATTGATGTTTTCTTTTCCTTAACAGGAGTGTAATAGCTCTTCCATCTAAACCTACGACCATAACCGGTGTTTATTCTTTCTTTTTCAAATTTCCAACCTGCGGCCCGATATGTTGGTATATCATCAACTAATTTTCTAACAGCTGTTATAATGGCAGATTTGAATGGCTCTGTATCAATTCTAGATTTATCATGTCCATGATAGTCTACTCTCTGAGTTACTAAATTGGCATTGGCAAAAATAACACATGGTAGCTTTACTTTGCTATTAGCTTGAACGAAAAACCTGAAGTCGTATACATATAAAATACCTTTAATATCAGTTGCTGATGGAGCATAAAATTCGTCACTCTTTTTGTCATCCCATTTGTAATTACCTTCAAACATATTTCCCCTTGGAGAAATAGAATAATTGACACTACCTTTAAATTCACTTTTAACTGGTTCTTCTTCCTGTTTTGCCTTGTCGATAGTATCATGGTCATATGGAATAGCTATTATTTCAAATACGTATGGATAATCTAATATCTCATTTTCGTCTTTATATCTGCCATATTCAAGTTTATAGACAGCTCTCTTAGTATCTAATTTATTATCATAAAGCCGCGCAATCCTCTTAACTAATACCTCTTTTCTCTTTCCGGTATTGGTAGTGTATGGAAGGGATAATTTCTTAGATGGATCTAAAACATGTTTTAAAACCTGTTTTAACTCAAAATATATTTGCTCTATTCTTTTAGCTTTATTTGGGTCCGATATTAATTGAGCAATAGATATATCATTATTTGGATTCTTTTTGATTTGAGTGCCTTCTGCAAGTTGTCTTAATCTCTGGTCGACCGTTGTATTCTCTTTGTCATATACACTTTCAATAAATGTCATAAATTCAGCAGGTTTGTAGGAGCCTATACTAGCGGTGTTAACCCAAGTTTTAGATATTGGATGTAATGCTGAATAATCAATTTTTATAGGAGCTTTAGGCGCCGGTGAAGAAAGGACATTGACAAGCTCTGATGCAACTTTGCTCTTATCAGCATTAGATAATGATGACAATGATTTAGTTTGTTGTTGTTCTTGTTCTGATGATATTTTATCTGGGCTATAATCTATTAATCTAAATTTAAAAGAGATGTCGGTTGTAAATATTGGATACTCTTTGCAAAATTGTGCTATTTCTTTACGTATGTCTAACTCATCTGCTACTTCATCTATTATGGGTAAAGTGAATTCTATTTCTGTGTCTGTATATGGTAGCTCCTTGTCAGAATCTATTATTGGACTATGTCTTCCATCTTTACCATGAATCTCTATTACTTGATTAGCTTTATCGACATAAAGAAATATTTCACACTCTCTTTTGTTGCATCTAATGATTAATGGATGTTCCCATTGTTTATCGGTAAATGCAGTTCCATCATCATTAGCATGTATCAACACATAAGGCAATGCTAATATCTGCTTCATTGCATCACCTAACATCCCGCGGCTAATTACATGCAAATTTTGTTTGGAACCATAGCGCATATTATAGTCAAATATAGCTTTTAGGTCTTGATCTTTGAAGACCTCGAAGTTTTTGCTATTTGTATTTCTTACTTTAATGCGAAATAGCGAGTCACTTGTCTTTTCAATGCGTACATCAATAACTGCATCATCGGAGCCCTGATACTTTTTCCACAGAAAATCTACAGCATTATCAAGTAGCTCTTTAATAAGCAGTAAATACCAATCTTTTTTGTTATGATAGCCTGTCCTCAGCTTAACACCATCGACTGTAACATAATCCATGCTTTGCTTCTGCGATGAGAAGATTTCATTAGATTCTGATAGGAGAGGCGAGGAAGAAGAGGGGGGTCGCTGTTTTGACCTATTTTTTACAACTTTAGAATCATGTATTTTTTTACTGCTATTTTTGGATGCATTCTCAGACCCCTTTAGTTTATTAATATCCCTTGGGTTACTATTATTTACTATATCACTCATAGCTATTTAGATCAACTCTAGGTGGCGTGGTGGTCATGGTCGGCATGTTCGAAATCTGTAGCTCTTGGTGTCCTGGTCAGATCTAAGAGCTGCGACAATATTTTTACAACAATTTTAGACATCATTAATACACCTCTATTTCTCCCAACGTTGGTTTTGTGCCTGAAGCTTATACTTCTGTAAGTCTGCTTTGGTTGGAAATATCGGCAAATACTTGTGGTATTTTACTACGTGTTTAAAGTATAGGTTTTCATTGTCTGTTTCAAATATAGTGTGACCCGAGAGCTACTTGGCACAATAATAGCACTTGAATAATTGTTGTTGTATCATCTCTCTTTATTCTCCCTGGCTCAAAAGTCTCTTGACGATCTGTTTACACCCAGGACAGCATCGCTCAAACGCCTGGACTAAGGCTTGGTAATTTCTCAGACTTGTTTCTAGTGTTTCAGTGTAGAAAGACTTAATTTCTTGTGTGCTACTATCCATTCTGAGTAACTCCATTCATAGTAGATGCGGCGTCTCTCGTGTCTTCTTGTATGGTTGTCATGCTCGTGGTCTCAGACTGGCGGTGGGCTTCCAAACCTTTGCCAGTAAGACCATTTACTTTATTATTCATTTTGTACTGCTACCTCCTGTTGTATCCTATGTTTTCTTATCGAAACAGCTGTTCTACAAAAACTACAGCTAGCTGCGTAAGGGTTTATACCTTTATAGAACCATTCATTACCACACCTTTGACAGTGAAGGTAAATTGGTCCTTTTTCTTTTTCTAAAACTTGAGTCAACTTCTCACATTCTCACTGTATGTATAGGTGTAATATATTGATTCCATATGAACTGATTTCAGAACATTTCTCTATGATACTAAAAGGAGGGAGAGGGTTTTTTGTTTTTTTACTTGTTGTTTGTCATACCAAGTAACCTTTTATTCAAGCTTTCAAATTGTTGTTCCAGCTTATCATACCGGTCCATTTTGGCGCGCATTTCTTCTATTTGTTGTTGTTGCATCTGAATGATATAATTTTCTCGTTCTTGTGACTGCTTAATTTTCTCTTTTAAGCGCGTTTCTTCGTCAGTGCCAATTGTCAAATTGGGAATAGCTTTTACGTAGGCTTTAAAGAGCATATCTTCGTTTGGAATATCATATCGTCCTTCTAAACTACCAGCCGCGCCATGTCCTAAAAACAATTTAGACCATAACTGGTCCACCCCTGCTGATGTACATTGGGTCTTAAAAAAGCGGCGCAAGGAATGACATCGTGAAGTTTCATGTCTGTCACCTAGTCTGCTAACCATATTATCGCGGGTTCTTATCCCAGCATCATAAGCCAAATAATAAACAAGCCTTTCAACGCTGTGAACATTTACTTTCTTTGGGTTGCTGGCGGCTGTCTTAGATGTCTTGTTAAATTCTTTTCGAATAACCGGCGCCCTATCTTTAATAACCTCTCCGCATTGCTGTCTAAATGATAGATACTCTTGTATTGCGTTAGCACATTCTGGAGTACACCATGTTACATATCTATGGTTACTCTCTGACTCTGAATAAGAAACTATACGATAAATTCCTTGTTCTGGTATGTATTTCAAGTCACCTATTTTTAATTCAGGGATAGCACCAACCCTTAAGCCTGCAGAACACATCAACAAGACTATAACCCGCTCGCGTTTATCCGCTACTTGTAAAATTTTTCTTATTTCTTCTCTGGTATATGGTCGTAGTAACGACTTACTACCGTGGTTTTTACCAACATAACTTTTTATTCTGGACCAATTTATATTTAATATATCGTTGAAGTCATAAAACCTTTTGATAGTATGATAGTATACGTGTAGTGAATTCTGACTTGAATTGGCCTTGTTTCTCTGATATATAAAAAATTCTTTTATTTGGTATTCAATTTGTTTACCGTTGCCGCCAAATAAAAGGCTGTCAGTGTTATTTCCAACTTTGCAAAATATCATGTATTTGCAAAGCCAGCGAACATAATTTTCTTGCGAGTCTTTTGAAAATGTGACAAGAGAGTCTTTAAAATTTTGAAATGATGGGGCCGTTTCTAATGGATGTAGTGTCTTTGGGTTTGGGGGTCGGCCAGCTCCTCTTGTTCTTCTTTTACTTGTCTTCGTTATTATTTCGTTGTGATGAGGTTTCTCTACCACGCTTATTCGGAAAGAAAATAATGTATTATCGCTATTATAAAGTTTCTGTAATATAAGTTATTGATATTTGCTATGAACAGTTAAAGAACAAAATTATAGTTATTTGTTGTTCCCAATGTCTTAATTAGCTTATTTTAGTTAAAAGGACTATTAGTGCAAAGCGTTCAAAAGGTAAAGTATCTCTTGTGGCACCAGGTTTATGTCCCAAACTGGTACCATAATATGTACACCATGCTCTGAGCAAGTCATAAACATCATGCGTATGATAGCAGTGGCATGATGGGTGGTGCGGCCGAGGCCACAGTTATTAATTTTTGTCTGATCCATACATTTCAGTATGTGACAAATTTAGTCTCTACAATCTGAAGTCAGCCTGATTAATCAGTTACTTAAAACCAGTAATTCTTCATTAAACT
>JGI10213J12805_10051411_pt1 | contig 10763 bp, 9 predicted proteins | sample WisNatreferecore_FD_12805 | JGI IMG/M metagenome (IMG submission 12805)
CTCAGGAATTACTTGCTTGACAATGGCTACAATACCAAGGACAAGGGTGGAAATGTGGAGGTATTACCTGTCAAAAATCCTGACATAGTGACGCTATTCTTGACAAAACAAATCGACGGTGCATGGGTTCCAGAACCATGGGGAGAAAGATTAGTAAGGGAAGGAGGAGGCAAGATACTCGTAGATGAACGAGATTTATGGCCACCAGAAGGAAAATTTGTGACCACAAACATAATTGTCAATCCAAATTATTTGGAGAATAATCCCGATGTAATAAAGAAACTACTTGAGGCTCATATTGATGAAACAAACTGGATAAACAATAACAAAGCTGCCGCAATAGGTGCATTTAATATAGAGCTTCAAAAACTAACCGGACAAACAATAGCAGAAGATGTGTTGAATGCGTCACTTTCGCGGATTGATTTTACATATGATCCAGTACGACTATCTTTATTCCAAGACGCAGCCGATGCATATAATCTAGGTTTCCTTCCAGAAAATCCTGATGTAACTGGAATTTATGACCTGGCAATTCTAGATCAGGTGCTTCAAGAGAGAGGTCTTCTCCCTATCTCTGGAGTTGGTGCAGCAGCTGCTAATACTACTGATGCATTCATCAGTAGCGACACAGGATAATTAACAGGTGAAAGAACCGGAGAACTTGGAAAAAGCAAATATACAAATCAAGATGGGAGGTAATTCAACGCATTCAACCTCCTACACCTACTTTTATAAAAAACCTTCTTTTTAGATGCAATATTCTACTTTATTTGCCCACATATGTTAGGACCAATTAATATGCAGTCTATTATGATGGATATGTATGATTTAATGCTTGTCTATCATTTTTGATAGATAATTATACCTCGATGTTTATTTCTCATTCCTAATTGATCAACTAGTATTGGTCAATGAATAGTCATTTTGATAATAATATCTAGCCACACCTACTTAGTTTAATTCTCTTTACGGACTTAATGCAAAATATGTGCGCATGCCAAACTAAATAAATGCATTCACAATTTCAATGCAATATGTATGACGAAAAGGATGCACGTCTCTTGTATATCCGAGCTATAAAGCAATACACAGCAACTTCGAAGGACATTTCTACAGAAGAAAAAGCTGATGCAGATAGAACTTTAGAAGTGTTAAATCAAGGCAAAAATCCTGATGGGAACCGGATTGCTATGTTATGCAATGCATTGGGTTGTTATCTTAAGAGTCTCAAATCAATTGAGCAATTCATGATTTCTGACCCGTTGTTCCTTGGTTTTGATGGATCAAATCCTCTCTTAACAGCTTTGGATAAAGAGATCAGCTTCACATTAGAAGTAAAAGGTCATACTTGCCATGAGGATTTTCCCAAGCGTCGGTATTCTAGAATTGATTGGTAAGAGAGCATTGAGTTGTCAGAATTTTAGTAGTCAGCGTGCAGTCAAAAGCACCTACCTGGCAGGCATCTAATGTCTAGCAATCATGGCAATTGTAGCAAGAATGCTGCATTTGATCGAGTTATCCTTCTCTATGAGGCATAAGGTAGCATTTACCCCTTGAAGTAAAAATTGAACTGCGTGCACTGAATATATACGAGCTTTACATTCTATGCGCAAATCTTGCATAAGTCAAAAGTTCAAAATAGATGACGGATCTGCATATACATGGTAGCGATTGCTAGAAGAATACGCCAAGAATAGAATAGATGGAAAAAAGCCAAGGAGTGAAGGTAGAACGTATATTATTGATAAGTTAGAGGGTCTTGACAAGGAGAACCTCGAAGTACTTGCACCATTTGTTGATGCTGTAAAGGTATACGGAGTTTTGCCCCTTCTTATTTCTGAAGAGATATTGAAGAAGAAGATAAAATTCTATCACGATCATAATATCAAAGTCTCTACTGGAAGCACAATTTCTGAGTACATGGTGTCAGAAAATGTATTCGAAAAGTTCATCGAAGAAGCTGCAAAAATAGGATTTGACATTATAGAACTAGGAGAAAATAATACACATTTCAACTTTGAACAGAAAAGAAAGATTACTGAAAGTATACTCGTCAAGGAACTTGATGTTCAATGGAAGGTTGGCAAGAAGGATTCGAGGCATCAACTTCCACTGGACGTTACCTTAGCTAAAATCGACGAAGCAGTTAAGCTAGGTTCCGATAAAGTGGTACTTGAAGCAAATGAGGGGATAAATGTTGGCATTTATGATGAAAAAGGTCTAATACGATGGAATTTCGTTGGCGCTTTGACTGCCAAATTTCCTCCAAGCACCTTCATCTTTGAAGCTCCTTTGGAATCGCAGCAGTCCGCACTGATTGCAGAATTTGGTCAACGGGTCAACCTAGCTGAAGTGCGAATCGAAGCTGCATCAGCTGTAGAGTCGCAACGAAGAGGATTTCCAACAAAAGCAGCATTTAGTGTATCTAACCTTAGCAAGAACCCTGAAGGAAGCCCAGCAGCCAAGTTTGTTTACTTTGTAATGAAATCGAAACATCCAATTGATCAGGTTGAGCTAATGAATATGACTAACCTCCCAAGGAGGACCGTGCAAAGTGCAGTCGAGGAGCTCAAATCACAAGGGTTGATTATTGAACGAAATAGCTTAGACGATGCACGAAAGAAGCTATACACCCCCGTTCAATTTGAATGGTTATGAATCAACTGGACCTAAAAATCTCGTTCTAGTTGAAAGGCTACTAGTATTTATACACGATATACTTTATGGTTGCAGAACTTTCACATTGTTGGGATAAACAGAATTCTCCTTATCTATAAAATGCCAGTTGATGACAAAGAACGCTTATAAAAAAGGAGATTTCCTGTACGTAAGACGAAAATACTTGGCAAATACTACCTTTAGGGTGCAATCGCACAAGTTCAGCCAGGAGAACATCCAGACTACACTTGTGTGTTCAAAATGTGACGAGGTCTTTTCCAAAGAGTTCCCCTTAGACCTCGAGGGTCAGACTATAGAATTTAAGTGTCCTGTGTGTGGCGTCCCTGGCGAAGCAGATCTCCCATACAAAAGCGCGGAAGAACGGGAAGAGCTAGAGGAGGACTTTGAAGAGGTAGAGGAAGAAGAGGCCGGAGAAGAATTTGACGAAGAATATTAGCTGGTTGCATGAAGTAAGCTCTGACTTTCAAGTCTCGTTCTGTATTCAATCCTAAGGATAGCTTTTAGATCATTGATGTAAATATACGATGGCTTCTGATGAGTGCCAGAAAGAAAGAGACAATGCTATTGGCCTGTCTCTTTAGCGAAGGTGTCTGCAGATATCTGCGAGTTATATGATGCTGTATATTAAAAAGAACAACACCATAAAAACCGAGTTTATTTGACACACTGAGTAAACTCTGCTGGAACCAGAAGGCACCCACGTAATTCGAAGTTATTTCCGAGCCATTTTACCTAGTTGAGCAAGTAATGCAGAAAGCTGAATTTCTGGATGTGCACCAGCAGTAAGCCTGTAGTCATATTCCGCCATTATGGCTGCAAACTCCTCTGGTTTTTCCATCCTCATTTCATATGCCTCCTCGTTTGCATACCTCATAAAGTCCCCCTCTGACATCCCATCGACCTGTGTTAGTTCAAGAAGCTTTGCTCTTGAGTCATTGAACCTGCCAGACATTGCAAGGCGCAGTACTTCACCCACTTTTGCTCTACCTGAAAGTCCCATAGCTGCTGCAACGTTTGCCACTGATACCGAACCCATCCCAGCCGCAGCTTGAATAATGTTTATGGAGTGACGTAGATCGCCACCTGTTGCAGCATATATCTGAGCCAGAGCCTTCTCTTCATATTTCACTTTCTGTTGTTTGCAAATCATTTCCAAATGATCGATAACAACCTCCTTTGGCAAGCGCGTAAATCTAAACACTACACACCTGCTCTGTATTGGCTCTATTATCTGAGATAGGTAATTACAAATAATAATAAATCTCGTCGTCCTTGCGCTGTCTTCAATTATGCGCCTGAGCGCAGTTTGGGCTTCAGAGGTCATCTCGTCGGCTTCATCAAGTATGATTATCTTTGGCTTACCAAATTCTTTATCTCCTGCTAGCTTAATTGAAGCAGCAAACTCTTTTACACGCTCACGCACCATCTTAATGCCGCGCTCGTCGGATGCATTAAGTTCGAGCGTGTTCTTCCTCCACTCATCTCCAAGGAGCTCCATGACAATACAGAGTGCAGTAGTGGTCTTGCCAACACCCGCTGGCCCCGCAAATAGCATATGAGGTATATCTGGACTCTTGATCAGGTTGCTTATGCCCTTGATTATCTCCTTCTGATTAACTACCTCTTGTAATTTCTTTGGTCTGTATTTCTCAGACCACATAAGGTTTGCCAGATCTGTTTTTTTGGCTGATTCCATTACAAAGCGCTTTCACTGAAGTTATTAAACCATTAATAGGTTCCTATTTTGCCTCACTACCTAGCAATTTCAATCAAAAGACAGCTAGAAGCTAGCTACTAGCTTTAGAAAAGCTGTGCTGATATGATATATAATAAGTACTATGTTCTAAATAGCTCTCCCCCATGGTCAGCATCCTCCACCTGGAGCCAAAGATTGAAACTATCCAAAGTATTTACCAGCTCGGGTTCATGCTCGAAGAGGTCAGAGTGACCTATAAAGAGGATGCTAAGATGAGCGTTGGCAACCTTGTGATCGATGCAAAAGAAGGTGATATGTCTTCTGTTCCCCGTTGGATTGCTAAGATTCTTGTCGAGCAGGGCATAGTCGAAATTCAATCAAATGATGCTACTGGCTACGTATCACGAACTATGAACCGAGAGCGCATTGCAAAACCTCATGACCTCTCGGGTGTTGATGTCGACTTTTACGTCAGAGTCAACGATTACCTCGAAGGTTTGAAGGAGCGAGAGAGGGAAAATCTCGTCGTTTCCCTAAATACATTTGTAGCCTCTAGACTTGAAAAAATAGTCAAGCTGGCTGCCGCTTCATCACTCTCTCCCGAACTTGAAGGCAAACTATCTGCGGAAGAAAAGGAGCTGTACATCCTAATACACAAGATTTCGACTAAATTCAAAAAGGGAGTGCTAAAGAAGTTTGTCTGAGCAGCAGACCGCAGCAGCTCTTGCAAACAATTTGGAAAAGTTTCTCAAAGCGTTCAAAGACCGAGATAGCAATTACAAGTATTTTGAGAGGATCAATAACATGATGGCTTCAGGTGCACAGTCTCTTATTGTAGATTATATTGATCTTGATTCTTACAACCCTCTGCTCGCCAAAGAGATAACTCACAAGCCCGATGAATATCTTGAGGCATTCAACGAAGCAGTCCTTTCAGTGCTGCGCGAGATACATCCTGACTATGAGCAAGAAATCCATGAAAAGATTCGGGTCAGGATAGGCAACTATACCGTGCAAAAGGGGCTACGTGAAATAAACGCTGATTTGATAAATAAACTTGTGAGTATATCTGGCATGGTCGTGCGCTCCTCAGAGGTCAAGCCGCTTGCCAAGAAGATTGCATATAAATGCACAAACTGCAGCACGGTCACAGAAGCGCAGCTCAAAGGTCTTGTGATGAAAAAGCCAGTTAAGTGCCCTGCATGCTCTGAAAAAGAACTGGAAATGGATCCAGAGAGCAGCCTGTTTATTGACTTTCAGATGGTGCGGCTGCAGGAGCTACCAGAGGATCTTCCTGCAGGACAACTACCACATTACATTGAAGTTACTGTCATGAGTGACCTAGTGGATCAATGCCGCCCCGGTGACAGAATCATGCTCACAGGCATAATTCGAATAGAACAGGAGCAGTTGGTTCCACAGGCCAAGACCAGCCTTTTCCGGCTTCGTATGGAAGGAAATAACATTGAGTATCTTGGCGGCAGGGCAGGAAGCAAGGATAGTAGATCTGTTGAAAGAATTATGATAAGCACTGAGGATGAGCGACAAATAAGAAATATAGCGAGTAAGCCTGATGCTTACGAAAAGCTAATCGCCTCATTTGCTCCCCACATTTATGGACATGAACCCATTAAGGAAGCAATCCTACTGCTTATTGTAGGCTCTGTGACAAAGAAGCTTGAAGATGGCTCAACCAGAAGAGGCGATATTAACGTGCTTTTAGTAGGCGATCCAGGTACGGCAAAATCCGAGATGTTGAAATTCACTGCAAAAATTGCGCCGCGGGGGTTATACACTTCGGGCAGGGGTTCTACAGCTGCAGGCCTGACAGCCGCAGTTATTCGTGATAAGTCGGGGATCATGATGTTAGAGGCAGGCGCCGTTGTATTGGGCGATCAGGGAATCGTATGCATAGACGAATTTGACAAGATAAAGCCCGAAGACAGGTCGGCGCTTCACGAAGTAATGGAACAGCAGACTTGTTCCGTCGCAAAGGGAGGCATTGTTGCCACACTGAATGCAAGAACATCAATCCTGTCTGCAGCAAATCCTATATATGGCAAATATGATCCATACAAGAATATAACAGAAAATGTCAACCTGCCAGTCCCTCTGCTGACAAGGTTTGACTTGATATTCATAGTCCGAGATAATCCAGATAAGGAAAAGGACAACCGTGTCGCAAGCCATATTTTGGAAATACACCGTGACACCGAAAAAGCCGCCAGGCCCGCGATTGACATCGACCTTTTCAGCAAATACCTGTCATATACAAAGCAGATCGAGCCAACATTAACACCTGAAGCAATTGACATCGTTCGCAGTTATTATATGGAAATGAGAAGGATTGAATCAGAAGGGATGATAACGGTCACTCCAAGACAGCTTGAAGGGTTGATTAGGCTTGCGTCTGCTCGTGCAAGACTGCTGTTAAAGGACATGGTAGATGCAGAGGATGCACAGCGTGCTATCTATCTTGTAGACCAGATGATGAGAACAGCTGGAGTCGATGTTAACACAGGAAAGACAGACCTTGGAGTACTATATGGGAAGCCTCAGAGCGTGGTTTCGAAAGAAAAGATGTTCATGGAACTATTCAGAGGACTGGCCGGTGATGAAAACAATGACGTAGAAGATAAGGTGCTTGTTGATGAGCTAGTAAAGACAGGGAAATTCTCTGACGAAGAAGCAAGAAAATATATTCAAAAGTTCAATCGGGAAGGCCAGATTTTTGAAAGACGGCCTAGCTTTTGGGCTAAGGCGTAAATGCATTTTTAAAATAGCCGGCTTGCTTATAGTTTTAAAAATGCCTGCGGCTTTAACCGATAGTTCAATCAAAATGCTTCTTTCGCACCTTGGCTATGCTTCTCTTTATCCGCCTCAGGAGATGGCATTAAAGCGTGGCATATTGGAGGGAAAGAGCGTGCTCATGACTACTCCAACTGCCAGTGGCAAGACGCTTATTGCGATGATGGCCATCCACAACACTCTGAAAAAGAATAAAAAAGCAGTATATCTGACACCGCTTCGTGCACTGGCAAGCGAAAAGTATGATGACATGAAAGTGCTTGAGAATCTCAATTTTGGCAGAAAGATCAAGGTGATGGTTGCAACTGGTGACTATGATTCGTCGGGAAAAGAACTGGCTGGAGCAGACGTCATCGTTCTTACAAATGAAAAGATGGACACGCTTTTTCGCCATAATGCACAGTGGCTCGATGACATAGATCTCTTCGTTTCTGATGAAGTGCATCTTATAGGCGATAGGGAAAGAGGGGCTACGCTTGAGATGATGCTTACCAAAATCCGCAAGCATTATCCGCAATCTCAGATAGTGGCACTTTCTGCTACTGTGGCCAACTCCGACGAGATATCTGATTGGCTTGACTGCGAGCTTGTAGAAAGCGACTGGCGACCTACAAAGCTAGTGGAAGGAGTCTATGAACATGGCATTATCAAAATGAGAGGCGGCACCACTTTTAGAGTCAACAACTCAGGAATTTCATCTGCCGTAGACATTGCTATTGATTGTGTTGATGAGGGTGGGCAGGCACTGATATTTGCCGAAACAAGAAAGCGCGCTGCTTCGCTTGCAGCCAAATCTGCAGAAGGTATCTATAAACGTCTAGACAAAGCAGCAAGAGAACTGGCAACCAAGACATCATATGAAATACTGTCTAGAGGGGATGACAGCGAGATCACAAAAACGTTGGCGAAGTTTGTGTCACGAGGAGTAGCATTTCATCACGCTGGCCTTGCCTCCTCAAGTAGGGAGATAGTGGAAAACTCGTTTCGAAAAGGTGTTATCAAATTGCTAACTGCTACGCCAACCCTTGCCGCCGGCGTTAATCTGCCAGCAAGACGTGTAGTGATAGCAAGCATCCTGCGATACGACTCTGAGTATGGCAGAAATCTGCCTATCAGCGTACTAGAGTATAAGCAACTGTGTGGCAGAGCCGGCAGACCGCAATACGATACAACCGGCGAGGCCATAATCGTTAGTGAGTCTGGAGCAGATGCTGAAGATCTTTATGACCATTACGTCCTTGGGAGCCCAGAGCCGATTCGATCACAGCTGTCAAGCGATAGTGCTATCAGGTTTCATTTGCTCTCAAACATCGCAACTGTACCAGGGATGAAAAAACCCGAGATACATGACCTCTTCTCAAGGACACTTTTTGCACGTCAATATCGGAGCGCAACTGTCAAGCTTAAGGTCGAATCAGCCCTTGAATACTTGGAGGGAGAAGACCTGGTCAAGTCAAGGAACAATCGCTATATTGCTACAGAATTTGGCAGGCGCACATCGCTCCTGTACATCAATCCAGCTACTGCAGTGAAATTTAGAGATGCTCTCCAAGGAGTGGAGCAAACAGCAGACGACACCACCAAACATGCACTGGGGTTTCTGCATGTGATAGCAGACAGCCCTGACTTCTATCCAAAATTGTCATTACGCAAAACGGACTATGAGCAGGTAAGCATCCTAATACAGCATCGTGGCAATGAACTGTTGTATCCTGTAAGCGAATATGACTGCTCTCGCAGCTTTTGGGCATTATGCTTGTGGATAGAAGAGATATCAGAAAAGGTGCTGAGCGACAAAATAGGTGTTGAGGCAGGTGACATGCACAGGATAGTAGAGATAGCTAACTGGCTTGTCTATTCTCTTTATGAAGTGGCCAAATTGTTGCGTCGAGGGGATCTTATGCCAGAAATTTATAACCTACGTAGTAGGATAAGATACGGGGTGAAGGGGGAGTTGCTGCCACTTGTCGCGCTTGAGGGCATTGGAAGAGTCAAAGCTAGGGCACTGTATAAAGCAGGCTTTACTGATGTACCCTCAATAACAAAAGCTTCAGAGGCCAAGCTTGCAAGTGTGCCCAAGATAGGGCCAGCTCTGGCAGGTAAGTTAAAACATCAGTTAAAGAATAGGCTGGGACAATAATATCAAATGCTGGACAGCATTAATCTGCTAATATATGCTGCAGCCGTATCTGCTATATCCTTCTGTGGTGTGTTACTCGTGACGCCGACAGCAATCAGGTTGCTGGTTGCAAAGGGCAGCGTAGTCCCTGATGCTCACAAACCGGAAATGCCTCAAGTTCCTCGGCCAGCAGGTCCGGTCATCATGATCAGTATTGCTGCAGCCGAAATCGTGCTTTTTATCCTAACAATGAACGTTGCCGTCTTTGCAATACTTCTAACAACAGTTGTCGCGTTTTTCGTAGGGTACATAGATGATAGCCGAGTGATGCCCGGCTGGTTTAAACCCGTGGCGCTGTTGGCTGCTGCTCTTCCGTTGGTCCTTCTTGATATTTATGTAGGAGATGTGTATGGGAACTCTCTAAATCTAATATTTGGTAGTGCATACATACCTCTACTATACGTGCCGCTCATATTCGTCATTATTCCCATTACTGGTAACACTATCAATTCCATTGATGTGCTAAACGGAGTAGCAAGTGGTTTCCTGATAATTGCAATGGTCCCACTCCTGGTGAGCATTGCGATTTTTGGCAGCCGCGAAGTGTTCCTTGCTGCGCTTCCATTGTTATTTGCCGCAATTGCATTTTACAGGTACCACAAATTCCCAAGCCGGATATTTCCTGGCGACTCGGGTACACTTTTACTTGGAGCAATGTACGGTGCAATAGCCATTGCTGGCAGTTCTGAAATAATTGGAGTAATCGCACTCTTGCCGGCTGTAATGAACTCATTCTTATTCCTCGCAAGTGTAAAGCGTATAGTGGAACACAGGGAGGTAAAGGCAAGGCCTACAACATTGACAAACGACTTCAAGATAGCTGCAACAAATGATAATACGGCACCAGCTACACTTGTAAGGTTGATTGTTGTGGATAGGCCGCTTGGCGAAAGCGAGATTGGTTATCAAATATTCAAGCTTGCACTCTTTACGTCACTTTTAGCATTTGTATCAATTGCAATCCAGTATTTCGTCTTCAGCAGGTAGAGTAATCTAGATGGCACTTATGATTCTGGCGGTTTTCATGACAGGTATGTGGGCAATGATACTTGCTGTTGCAGCATTCTTGGTTATCTTTATTGCACCAATAGATGTATACTTGTTTGGCGGCCATGGAGAGAGGTTAGCCATATCCGCAGTGCAGGCAGCAATTGCTGTATTAGTAGTAATTGTCCTTGTTGCAGGGTTAAGCAAATTAAAGAGAATCTATCTGCACAAAAAGCTTCAAGGGTAATATATCACTCTAGAGATAGCCTTCATAACTGTTAATATTCCCCAAAGCGTCTCTTCTTACTAAGAGAGTATATAGAATGTCAATAAACATGGAGACTGCTTTGGCGTTATTGCTGCTAGCAATAATAGGCAGCATTCCCTCTGCAGCTGGCCAAAATGCATTGT